>Ga0256908_1000063_pt1 | contig 71181 bp, 70 predicted proteins | sample MC6MC0761MT_FD_186331 | JGI IMG/M metagenome (GOLD analysis project Ga0256908, IMG submission 186331) | Metatranscriptome of enriched soil aggregate microbial communities from Iowa State University, Ames, United States - MC6-MC0761-MT... | ecosystem: Environmental > Terrestrial > Soil >... | reverse complement strand
TGGACTTGCGTTGTTGACGGCGGCGCTCGCGCCGACTGCTTTCGGAGCCGGCACATATTCGGAAGTCTGGAATCCGCCGGAGGCGCGCGGGACTGCGCCACATAGGGCGACTGCCCTGCACAAACCCGCCGTGCGGCGGCACGTGGCTTTGCATGCGAAGAAGGCGTATTCGCGGCGCACATCGGCACCTGAATCAAGGCTCGTCGCGAAGCAGGGCAATGCGCCAGGGACTTTGCCTGGACCCGAACCGGACATGTCCGAAATTCCGCGGCAGGTCACACCGGAGGGCAACGTCCTTCGCGTGACAGGCCAGGCGCTATCCGCTCACGTCGTGCGCTGATGCAATCGCAGAGCTACCAAGGGTATCAAGTATGGGGACACTCGATTGTCGAGCCGGAAGGCCAGTCGCAGAGGGAACGTTATGCGGCGAGCGGAACCATCACTTTTCGTGGCAAGCTTGTCCATGCTTCAGGTGTGCTTGGTCACTTTGACAGTGAGGAGGAAGCTGAACTCGCAGGGTTGGATTGGGCTCGCGCGTGGGTCGATGCTCACAGCTAGAGCCATCGGCAGCTCTGCGTTGCGGCAATGCGTTGAGCCGGGCCAAGGTGGCGCCTTCTTTCCCTGCGCATGAGGCTTCCTTCGAGCATCCGCAGGATGCGGTTGCCTGCCCTAAAAAGAGTCCCATCCATTGAATGGCTTTAATGTCCAAGAGACTCTTCGATGATGTGAATGAGTAAAGACATATCTAGCGAATGATGTTTTAATTTTTCACCTATCTCCATTTTAGGTGACCTGGCAGCGCCCCACCCGTCGTTTAGTGCCTGAGGGAGACCCGTCCGCCTTAGGCCTGTCGGAAGCACTTGACATGAGCAATTGGCACAACTGCCACCGCTCGCATGCCCGTTTTTCCCGCTAGACTTGTCTCAGTGCACCGATTGAGAGGTTCGGCAAATGGTCATGGATTCCACAATCAAGGCTCTTCTGTTCGATGTCTTTGGCACTCTCGTCGATTGGCGAAGCGGCGTCGCGCGAGACGTAGCGCCGTTTCTCAGTCGTCACAACCTCGCCGTTGAAGCAGCCGAGTTCGCCGACGCGTGGCGCCGCGAATACTCGCCCGCCATGGAAGAGATTCGAAGTGGACGACGACCGTTTGTTCGGCTCGACGTCCTTCACAAGGAAAATCTGGTCAAGGTCATGCGCAACTTCGGCATCGATGCCGACTCGGTCACCCCCGACGAACTTGACGAACTGAACCTTGCCTGGCATCGGCTCGACCCGTGGCCCGATTCTGTGGAAGGGCTGTTGAGACTCAAGCGTCAATTCATTATCGCGCCCCTTTCAAATGGCAATATCAGACTGATGGTGGACATGGCGAAGCGTGCTGCGCTTCCTTGGGACGCGATTCTCGGCGCGGAGGTCGTCAGAGCCTACAAACCATCGCCCCAAGTCTATGCTGAGACTGCCGAAATTCTTGGGTTTAGCCCCGCCGAGATTTGCATGGTCGCGGCGCATAACGGAGATTTGGCGGCAGCGCGTCAGTGCGGCCTAAAGACCGCGTTTGTGCTTCGCCCTGTCGAACATGGCCCGGACCAACATAGCGACTTACACGCTGAACAACCGTGGGATTATGAGGCGGCAGACTTAAACGACCTGGCGACGCAACTGGGTTGCCCGACTTGACGGCTCCCAACGCCATCGCTGGTCCACTGGACAGCTGACAGCAATGGTCAGGTTGTCGACTCGCCACCAGACTCGACCGTGGCCAGGCGCACGGTCGCACAGAAGTCTGCAACCTTAGAAAGCATCTGGGACTGGTACTTGCCGACGTCGAGCGCCTCCAGCCGCTGCGGTGCGTCGGCATGCTCCATCCGGTTCACGAACTGCATAACCACCTGCAACAGTTCTGCTTCTTTTGCTGCGTCACCCGCCATCCGCAAAGCTAGTCGGCCACCAAACAAGAACTTTCGTACGCTCTTGCGTCGTTGTCCCGGCACGTCGCATGCGGACATTTGAACGCCTCGACCGTCCGTGTCGCTTTTGTTCGACCTGCCTATAAAACCAGAAAGGCTACACCTGCGATTATGGTAGGCATGAGCGCGGCGCCGAGCAGTTTAATCGGACTGACTGCGCCTCCCTCAAACCGGTTCCCGAGTATCGCAAGGCCGGCCGGGTTCGGAGCGTTTGCAATCACCGTCAATCCTCCGCCCGTTACCGCTCCTGCCACGAGCAGATACTTTGCGCTGTCTGATAAGCCAGGTATGAGCGACCCGAGATACGTAATGGCAGCGTTGTCCATGACTGCCGTCAGGCCTGTCGCGCCGAAATACAGTGTCAACGCATCCATGGAACGCACTATCGGCTGAAGCCACCATTGCTGTAGGCCGCCGAGCACAACCAGGCCGCCAAGGAAGAAAGCGACTAGAAGGCTTTCGCGCAGCATGAGAGGCGACTGGTGGCGCTCGTAAGCGTGCGTATAGCCTAGGAAGAAGAGGAATGCCCCGATGAACACGACAGCGTGGTGCGAGTTGATGACGACAAGCGCGAGAAACCCGAGATGGACTAGCGTGACGCCAACCGGAACGCGTTGGGACGGTGCGGTTGTACCACCCCCGCTCCCTTGGGACGCCGGCACGCTCCTGGCACTCAGGGCGACGAAAGCCGTAGCATTGAAAACAACTGCGAGCGCTGCTTTCCATCCGAAGGTGGCCGTCATAAATCCGGTGCTCCACCCCCAGGCACTCGCGACCATCAACACCGGCGGTGCTGCATAAGCCGTCATGACCCCACCGATGGACACATTCACGAAAAGCAACGCCAGGCCGAAATACTTCACCCGCTCGGAACTTCGCGCGGAGAACAGCGTGTCGCGCAGCAATAGCGCGGCGAGTGTCATCGCCGCAGGTTCAGTGATGATGGAGCCCAGGAGGGGAACGGCGGATAGAGAGAACCAGATAACGGCAACCTCGGTGCGAACAGGCAGAAACCGCGCAAGCCGCATCACAATGGTCGTCACCAGTACGAGAATAGGTCGACTCGCGGCGACCACCATAATGACAAAGACGAACAGCGCCTCGGTAAACTCGCGATGCTCCAGGTACTCGATGGTCACGTGTGACCCGACGAGCGCCCACATCGCAAGACACAGAATCAGCGCCCAGAATCCGAAGACGACCTCCACCTCCGCGAGGAAGTGGAAGACACCCGCATGCCGCGGAAAACGGTGCGAGAGCTTTTCAATGCGTGCTACGGCGAACGTATGAATGAGCGCAAAGGCAAAGATGATGGCGGCAGAAATTTCAACAGAATGGGGCATTGAACGGAGTGCTGGAGACGCTTTCGTGTTGATGACTCCGTCATAATATTACACACACCTTACGTGCCAATTGATTCAGAGACGACGACGTTGCATTCGCGGCGCCTGCCAGGGCTAGGATGAGACGCCGGAAGAAGGCGAAGGGACCGATGCGGCAATCGCCTGGAGCATTCGACATTACTATGCGCTACTCTTTGAAGATACGAATAAGCAAAGACATATCTAGCGAATGAGGATTTAATTTTTTCTAACGGCCACTTTGATGGGCTCGCGCGCTTTGGCAGGCCGATGGTTAGACGCCAGCAGGTCGCGCAGGAGCATCCTTAAAGGATGCATCTCGCAACGCATATTGCTGCTCGTGGGGCTCCATTTCTCGGCCTACACAGCTGAATCCCCGCTAAATAAGCTCAGCAACTCGCGTGATGATGAGTGCTGCCGGTACGAGCAGAAGCTGAGCGCATACCGTTCCCAAGATACGGGCACCTGAAAGCGCAGTGATGGCCCGCCTGAAGCTGCTCTCTGTAATCCGACCTTCAATGACGTCGTCAGTCATCACGGAAACGTGCGGGTCGATGACCACTGCCAATACGACAGTTGCGAACCCGTTGATGACAGATGAGAGGTTCGCGCAGGTCACCCGCAGCTCCGGTTTCATATATCCCGCATAAAGTGTGGCAAAAACACCGACTGTCCATATTGCCATCGCGAAGACATTCAGTGCAATGACCGTCCTGGACACGCTGAGGCCAGAGGTCAGCCGCACGACATTTCGTGCAGAAGGAAGCCGCACACCATATCGCAGATAGTTGACGCCTCCTCGACTGAATACATGAAGCAGGAGGCGCGGAACGGAGCGATGAACCTGGAAGTGTTCAACTGCGCGACTGAAGTATCGCTGAAACGTCGGTATCAGTAATGTGCCCGCTATGGTCGCCACTGTCGCCATCATCAGGAATAGACGGAAGTCATCAAGAAGGCCACCTTCCATATGCCGGGCGATGTCGAGTTCCACACGTTTGGCGATAAACGGGCCCTGAAATGAGTTGGCCGTTCGGGACACGAGGGCGATTATTCCAAAGAGCGAAAACGACAGTGCAATCCGGCGGGTGCGGACGCCAGCGATACGGACCGCGTAGGCCAATGTCGCGATGACGTGGATTACAAATGTAAGCCCACAGATAATCACCAGCTGAGCGTCCATGCGATTGCTTCGAGAGTTGACGCGAATTCGACTATAGCGGACTTGCCGTCGCAATGAACATGCATGCCCGTATCACATATAAGTCGTTCTCAGAACCGAGAAACTCTTTTGCTGACATACCGCTTACTCCTGAGCGCACATCCACCGTAACCAGCGCGCAGCAATTCGGACAAGTGGGCGCGAGCCAATGAAAACAACGCAAAAACTATGCATTACTTACAACTGCATTCTCGTCCGTGATTTCCTCATTCCCTTGACCATATAGACGTTCAAATGGTCTCATTGCGAGAGAGAACATAGCAGGCTCAAAAGCAGTTTAGTACTAAGGCCGCACGACGGCGGGGAAATAGCAAATGTCAAAAATGATAATGGCGAAGTTCGCCTTGCTGGCGGCTCTTACATCAGCTCAAGGCGCCTTCGCACAGATGGTTCCTGTTCTTGGGTTGGGTTTCAAACTGGCGGACGATGTGTCGACGGTCAAATCTGCACTGAGAACGACTGCAGAAACGGAGCCGATGGCAAGGAGCGTAGCTCTACCTCCGGGCATCCCTGACCCAAACAAAGGCAAATCGGTCTTGCACCTCCGAACCAGAAATGTGTGGGCGTTCTTCAATGCGTCGGGAAACGTAGAGTCCATCCGCCTTGATGCGCCATTCGCCGGCACCGTTCTTGGCATCAGACTAGGCGACGACACGAAGAAGGTCACGTCTAAACTCGGGAAACCAATCAAGAACCCTTTCCCTGCCTTTCTGGTGATGCAGGGATATCAATACGTACTGGACGACTCCGCATATGTGACCTTCGACGTGAATGACGACGGCGTACAGGTCATCTTTATAACCACCTAGCGTCGGCGACTAAGAGCAACGTCTTCGTATCATGCAGCGACGGGGCAGCGTGTCTCTTGGATTCTCGGGGAGCGGTGCCAATCCCCTTATCGTTAGATTCTGCGCGCTCGCTGCAACCGCCGCACTGACAATGCTGATAGCGGACCATTGAGAGGAAGCTATGCAAACCTGGTTGCGGATGTTGTGCAAGCTTGTGAGCGTCACGGTTATCTTGCATTTGCCCGTTGCGGGCGCTGCGGAATCGGACCCGGTTGCGACAGACTTGAACGAAACCGTCGTCGCGGTACCAATGTCGGAGAAAGGCTTCTTCGGCATGCGCCAGCGCGAGCTCGTCGCTACGACCTACATGCCAGACGGACCGGGCCCCTTTCCCCTCATCGTTCTCAGCCATGGCAATCCGCCAAATGCGCACGACAGGATAAAAATCGGTCGATATCGCAAGCTCACGCAGATTCGCGAATTTGTCCGTATGGGATTTGCTGTTATCGTCCCAATACGGCGTGGATACGGGGCCACGGGCGGTACGTTTGCTGAGGACACTGGCTCCTGTCGGGCGCCCGATTTTGAAACGGCCGGCGCCGAAGCCGCGAAGGACCTGATAGCTACCGTAAACTTTGCAGACACACTCCCGCAAGTCGACCCCGAGCGAGTGATTCTGGTTGGCCAATCCGCAGGCGGATTCGCATCACTTGCTGCGGCAAGCTACGCCCCCAAAGGCCTCATCGGAGTGGCCAATTTCTCGGGCGGGCGCGGCGGCCGCCCCGCTACGCATCCCGGACAGCCGTGTGCGCCGGAGAGAATGGCCGATGCAATCGGCCATTTTGCAGCCACGACGCGCGTTCCTGTGCTCTGGCATTACGTACAGAACGACATGTATTTTTCCCCTGATGTCGTGCAGATGTGGTTCAACGCCTTCCAGGCGGCGGGCGGAAATGGACAGCTTGTCTTTGAGCAACCATTCGGCCGCGACGGACACGGGATGTTCGCAGTGGACGATGCAATATCAATATGGGAGCCTGGATTCAAGAAGTTCGTTTCTTCTCTCCAGTCTCCAGTGCGTGTTCGGACAGCTGCGGATGCGGCCGTCCGTAAGTGAAACGCCACAACGTCTCGCGATTGTTAAGCACAGTGCGGCGCAACCGCTCGCTTTTTTACGCAGGAGCTGCCCCTCAACTCCTCAACTGCAGTGACGACGCGCCGCGTCCTGACAACCACCTGGCCACGCTGACACTGGACGATAGCGATGAACCTTTCAAACAAAACCGAGACCGTTGACCTTTGCATCGTACGGTCTACGGTTGATGCGCGGAGCATTGGTCATATCGTCGAGAGGGAGTTTTGCATTGACGAAATCAACGACTGCATTCTCCTTCGCCGTGGGTTCAACGACGTCTACGAGGTCCGGCTCGCCAACGGGGACCGTCGTATTGCGCGACTAAGCGCATTGCGTTCTCGGGGGGACGCGAATATTGAATTCGAGGTTTCGCTGCTGGAGCACTTGAGAGACAAGGGCGCTGCTGTCGCGGCCCCTCACAAAACCCGAAGCGGGAACCTCGCAGCAAGGGTTATCGCCCCCGAAGGGAGCCGCGCGCTCGTGCTCTTTGACTACCTTGACGGCGAGCCGCCCGGGGACGATGTTGAGAATGTGCGTTTGACCGGAGCTGCGTTGGCGACGATTCATGTTGCCGCGCGGGCCTACGACGGCCCCGCGAGCAGATATACGCTGGACGCCGACCACTTGATTTCAAAACCGCTCGCCCGCATCCAACTGCTAGAGCACCTCGAGTTTGCACTCCGAGACGACTTTACGAAGGCGGCACAGACCCTTGCGGAGAGCATTAAAGGAGCCGCGTTGACAAAAGTCGTGTGTCACGGCGACTGCCACGGCGGTAACACATTCGTCAGTAGGAGCGCCGCTGGGCAGAACCGGGCGTGGTTTTTTGACTTTGACGACAGCGGCCCAGGCTATCAAGCTTACGACCTCGCCGTGTACCTCTGGGCCAGGCTGCTGCAAGGCAATCTGAGCGAGCCGGACGAAAAGGTGGGCGCAATGTGGAACGCCTTTCTTGATGGCTATCGGTCGGTTGCCGACATCGCGGAGTCCGACCTCAATGCCATCTATACTTTCGTAGCAATACGCCAGCTCTGGTTACTCGGTGAATACGCCGGCAACGCGACGTACGTCGGCACTCAGAATTTGCCAGGCAACTGGTTCAAAACGATGTTCGAACTGCTTGAAAAATGGCAGGCAAAGTCGTCACTTTCGCAACGGTCGGGGTAGCCCCACAAGGCGCGCGGAGCCATTGCCAAGGTTGATTGCCTCACAGACTCGCGGAGCACTGTCCTTCTAGGGTCTATCGGCGGCTGTCTGTGCCCCCCGGCGTCCGCTTCCGCAACGGGCGCACAGCCCGTATTCGCAACGCTGCGAAGACCCGCGCGAGGCACGCAATTGAGTGTATGGGCGTGCAACGGGATAGTGCGCACCTGGGGAAGGGGTTGGCGGCTGCGAACGAGGTCCGTCGGGACGCTGGAAACGAATTGGCTTGACTTCCTGCTCGAAGTCACTACTACAGACGTGTGTTGCTGTCGGATATACGTCATGGCCTCTGCGACGAAAAGCGGAACCAACCCACATGCGCTTCAGCGAGCGGCGCAGTACATCCGCATGTCGACTGACCATCAGGAGTATTCACCGCTGTTCCAGCGGGAGGCTATCGCGGAATATGCGCGCGCTCACAATTTCCGCGTTGTTTGCGATTACGAAGACGCAGGCCTGAGCGGGCTCACGTTCAGGGAGCGTCCGGCGCTTGTGCAATTGCTGCTGGACGTTGAGAATCCGCGCCGTAAATTCAATACGGTTCTGGTCTTCGATGTGAGTCGTTGGGGCCGCTTCCAGGACGTGGATGAGGCGGCTTTCTACGAGTACGCGTGCAGACGCGCCGGCGTGAACGTAATTTACGTTGCCGAGTCGTTTTCGAACGATGCGAGCCCTGCAACCTCTGTCATGAAAGCACTCAAAAGGGCGATGGCGGCAGAGTTTAGCCGGGAGATGTCCCGTAAGGTCTTCCTTGGGCAATGTCTGAACGCGCAGCGCGGGTTTCATGCCGGTGGCCCACCCGGCTATGGTCTGCAACGCATCCTCATTGATTCGAAGCAAGAGACAAGACGCCCCCTTGCACGGTACGAATACAAGAGCGTGCAGAACGACCGCGTCGTCATCGCGCCCGCATCCACGACTGAAGCGTCACTCGTCAGGAAGATGTACGAATGGTATGCAACGCAAACGGTCACAGGGGTTGGCATTGCGAAGCGCCTCAATGATTTTGGCCTGCGCAACCGCTCGGGACGGCGCTGGGACGCCCAGAACATCCTGCGCATCCTTCGCAATGAAGCGTACGTCGGGACTACCGTTTACAGCAGGACGTCCTCCAAGCTCGATGGAGCATGGCAGCAGGTTCCACGACAGGATTGGATACGTCTCGAGAACGCGTTTGAGCCCGTAGTCGACAGGCGGGTCTTCGCGGCCGTGCAGAAAAAGATGGAGGCGAACCGCAGGCAGTCCACGCGCGAAGAGATACTCGACGGCTTGCGCAAAGTCATAGCGAAAGCCGGCAAGCTCGACCAGGCGACCCTGAGGTATTACCGGAGCGCTCCGTCGGTTGAGCAGGTCATGCGCGAGTTTGGGAGCCTTTACAAGGCGTATGACGAGGTAGGTTACGTACCGAGGCTGGCGCCCGAACGGTCTTTGAACCGACGCACCGAGCAGATTGTGGAACACCACGTCGCGGACGCCACTCTCGATGCGTTGAGGAGCCAGGGCCACGACGTACGCTACGAAAAGCACACGACGACGTTCTGTGTCGACAAGTGGCTCCGATTCAAGCTTGCTGTTCGCAGTCCGTGGCTCATCGGCGGTCATTTACCATATTGGGTCGCGCGCTGGCCAGACGGCTTCCCTGTCGACTTCCTGGTCTATGGCCGCATTGAGCGGGCAGGCACAGACCTGCTCGACTTCTATATCTTTCCTCGAGGAAGTCTGGTGGCAGGGGCTTACACCGTTGTTTGCCGGCATGGACAGACACACTTCGGTAAGTACCAGCGGGCTGACCTGAAGTCACTGCTGCTCATCGCCGAAACGGTGTCTCTCGATGCGGTGCAGGTTGACGGCATGGTCGGGGACTCATCGTGAGGTCACCGAACCGCGTCGCTCAGAAGAGGACGCCCACTGCAGAGCCAAGGCGACCGCATGGCAACACCAAGCCCGCGCTTAAGGGCGGCCGCAGACCGCCAGAGGCGAAGGGACGCTCAGTTCTCACGCTCGAATTGGCCCGGCAACGAAGCGCCGTCAAAAGCATGCGCAATACTGAACGGGAAGCCGACGAGGTTCTGGCGATTCTGCGGGAGCTTCTGCGCGACGCAGCGTTTGTCGCGCTAATGAGGACGCGAGGCTTTACCAGCATTCCCCGGCTCCTTTACGAGCGCCTCGCTGCGCGGCTGTAATGAAGAAAGCACAGAATCCGCGATTTATCTGCCGAACCCTCGCACGGCCCGAAGATAGAATATCGGCGAGTTTGTGCGAAGAGGCGGCAGAGATTCTCGCCGGACAGACGCTACCAGTGCGGACCGCTCGTGCGCTAGAAAGCATGTCCCCAGCGCATCAGGTGCGCACTGTCTCGCTCATGGTTCGGCAGGACAATCTCACCGGCGATTTCGCTCGTGCACTGCTGGCCGCGACGCCCGCAGACAGGCGCGCGGATAACGGACGTCTTTGTCGCTCCAGCCCCGATGGCACCTCCGCACTCGTGCGGATTGTGAACAAGCTCGCTGCGGCTCAGGAGAATGCGGAGGCCTTGCGGGCCGACCATGACGCCAACCTGCTTTTTCTCACATTGGCCGCCGGCTGGACGCGGACCTGGATTCGCGACGACGTCATTGGTCAGTGGCTTGCATCCCGCCTTCCCGCCCACCTCGCGGCGCTAAAGGGCATCGTCGATGAGGCGGACTTTGCGATAGCGCCGCGGCGCCACATGAAGCTTCCCTATGATGCCGTTGCAGGCACCGCCGCCACGTCGACACGCAAAAGGCGCAGAAAGCGTCGCTCGTAGACGGCAGGGAGTTCGGTTCAGAAACAGCCAGAGTCGACCAGGTGTGTGACGCAGTGCTGATAGATATCTCGGGCGACAGGCGAACGGAAATCGAGGCGCAGATTTTCGCAGAACAACGCCGTCACTGAACCCGGCGCGACGGCTGGGCCCAACGTCTGTTCGAGGCCTCGAGCGACGTCCAGGGCACGGGTCGAAAGCATCACGCGCTGCATCACGTCAGCTCCCCCACCGTTCGTCTTGAGCCATAGCGTCGTTGACTCCACCAGATGTTCGACGGATAGCCACTCGCCAGTCATCTGCCTCGCGAGAAGATGAGATACAACGAGATAGGCGAGCAGTTCGGCGCGAGCGCGCAGGTCCAGGTTTAGCGGGTTGCTCATCGCAATGACATCGATGTCTGACACTTCAATGCGACATTGTAGGCGTACCTGGCCAACGCCTGTTTCCATGTCACGCTGTTTGGACTGTTCGTCGTTCGCAGATAAATGAACTCCGCGTGCAAGAAAATGCGTGACCCGTCGTAAGTGGCGGTGCGGCACACCGCAACGAGGTTGGGCCCGGAAACCCTCAGGGCGATGGCACTGGCCTTCGGGGATATGCCTTGACTTCGCGCGGGCGGCATCTATCACTAAGATTTGCTATGCGAGGGTCCCCTCAATGGCAACCGACGATACCCTTCCTGTCGCATGCCCGATGACACCCGTCCGTGCTGTGTCGGCGGCGCAGTACGTTCGGATGTCGACTGACCAGCAGCAATACTCGCCTCTGGCGCAAAAGCAGGCTATTGCTGATTATGCAGAAGCTCATGGCATCACAATCGTTAGCACGTACGAAGACTCTGGCCTGAGTGGCCTTACGCTGCGCGAGCGCCCGGGACTGCAACGGTTGCTGCTCGACGTCCGCAACGCGGACCGCGAGTTCGACACTGTGCTCGTATTCGACGTGTCGAGATGGGGACGATTCCAGGACACTGACGAAGCGGCGTACCACGAACATGAGTGCAGGCGCGTGGGCGTGCGTGTTATCTATTGCTCCGAGCAGTTTGAGAATGACAGTAGCCCTTTTGCAAGCGTCTACAAGTCCATCAAGCGCGCGATGGCGGGCGAGTTTAGCCGGGAACTGTCGGCTAAGGTGTTCGCCGGTCAATGCAGGTTGGTGCGCCTGGGCTTCTGGCAGGGGTCAACGCCTGGGCTTGGGTTGCGCCGGATGCTTGTCAACATGAATCGAGACTTGAAAGCGCCACTCGCGCCGTTCGAATACAAGAGCATCCACACCGACCGCGTCGTCCTCGTTCCCGGTCCCGCGAACGAAGTCGCCCTGGTGCGTCGGATATTCGAGTGGTACGTGAACGGCGGAATAAGCACGATACGCATCGCCCGACGCCTTAACGACACAGGTGTGTACAACGCCTATGACAGACCTTGGAGTACACCCACAATCCGCCGGCTTCTGATGAACGAAAAATATCTGGGCAACAACGTCTACAACAGGTCGTCGATGAAACTGCACGCGCCTCGCGTCACTAATTTGCCTTCAGAGTGGATTCGGGCCGTTGGTGCTTTTGGCGCCATCGTTGAACCGGCACTTTTTGAGGCCGCGCAGCTCCGGTTGACCCGGTACGCGCGAGGCGTCGTCGAAGCAGAGACGAATGCGGACCTGAAGCGGCTGTGGGAAAGCGCCGGCTATCTGAATGTCAGAGCGATGGCGCAGGGATTGAGCGTTAACGGCAAGAGTGGGTTTGCGAAGCGCTTCGGATGTCTGGCAAACGCCTACCGAAGCGTCGGATTCAAGCCGACGTGCCAGTACGACTATGTCGACCTGCGGCGGCAGGCGCACGCCGTATTCCACTCACTCATCGAGGCAATGTCTACGAGCCTCTCACAGGACGGGCACCATCCGGTACTGTACCGATGCCGTACCTTGCTGCAAGTGAACAATGAACTGAGTGTCAAATTCATCGCGCGCCTCAGTGCGCCACGCGGTGCCGGGGCGCGCACGTGGACACTCAAATGGCCCGGCAACTACCCGGTCGATTTAATGGTCATTGTGCTGTTCAGCCGCATGCCTGTTCGCGTTGACGGATTTTACGTATTCCCCCGCGGCGTCGTTCTTCCCGGCAAGGCGACCGTCGTTTGCCCTCTGCATATCCCCGCCCTGCGCCGCTTCTATGTGCCAAATCTCGACATGCTTCGCTATCTTGCCGAACGCAGCGCACTGGAGGCGGGACATGAATAGCAACAAAGGACGAGTGGATGAGAGGATTGTCGATATTCCGCTCGACGACATTCGCGTGCTTAATCCGCGAGCGCGCGCACGAGCTCAACATCAGGCGATAGTCGCCAGTATTGCGGCTGTAGGTCTTAAGCGCCCCATCACCGTTAGCCGCAGGCAAGCAACCGATGCTAGTCCACGGTTCGACCTCGTGTGCGGGCAAGGCCGCATTGAAGCCGTCAGGCTACTCGGGCACGAAACAATTCCGGCAAGAATAGTCGAGCGCGACGAGGCTGGGTGTCTCGAAATGAGCCTTGTGGAGAATGTTGCGCGACGAAACCACAACCCCACGGAGCTGCTTCGAGACATAAAAGCGCTCATTGATGACGGCTACTCAACGGAGGTAGTCGCAGACAAAGTCGGACTTACCCACTCTTATCTGCACAGCCTGCTCGTCCTGCTGGAGCACGGCGAAGAACGACTGCTTCATGCCGTCGAACGCGGCACAGTGCCAATCGGGCTCGCCGTCAGCATTGCTCGCTCAGACAAGGCTGAAGTTCAGTGCGCGCTCGCCGATGCTTACGCAGAAGGTTTGCTTAAAGGGCGGCAATTGGCGACCGTCCGGCGGCTGATAGCGCAAAGGTTGCAGCACCGCTCACTGCAAAAGTCCGGCAAGCGGGGTACATCATCGGGGCCTCTTTCCCCGGAGCAGCTACGCAAAATGTACGTCAAGGATAGCGAATCGCATCAGCTGCTTTGCAAGAAGGCGGACCTGGTCCATGCGCGTATGGTCATCATCCGCAATGTGATGAAGACGCTCCTGAACGATGAGAGGTTCGTTGGGCTGCTGCGTCAGGAAGCAATTTCGAGCATACCGAAGGTGCTTGAACAACGAATCCGGAAGCAACAGTGAACAGTGCAGATAAGCAAGCGGAAACTGCCGCGCCGCTGCGCCCGGCGTTCTGGCCCGACCTGATGACGCTGAGTGTCGACATACTTCGTCCACATCGTCCGCTTCCCGCGTCCGCCATCTCTAGCAGAAAGTACCTTCAGGTCCTGGCGTCGGTCGCGACCGTGGGACTCGTGGAACCGCTTGTCGTTGTCGAGGACGCAACGCGGCCCCGGTGCTATGTCGTCCTCGACGGCCGCCTTCGACTGGAAGCATTAAAGCGACTCGGGAAGCTCGAGGCCGTCTGCCTGATATCCACCGACGACGAGACGTACACATACAACCGGCACGTGAATCGCCTGACGCCTGCGCAGGACGCGCGGATGATTGCCGAAGCCATGCGCAGAGGTGTCAGCCCCGCTAGGATAGCGAGCGTCCTTGGAGTCGTTCAGAGAACCGTGAAGCAGAAAGCTGCGCTGCTCGACGGCATCTGTGGGGAGGCTGCAGCGCTACTCGCAGATAAAATTTGTCCAGCGTCGGTCTACTCGACACTAAGGTGGCTGACGCCTCTCAGGCAGATTGAGGCCGCGGAGCTCATGTGCAGCCAGGCCAACTTCACGTCAGCATTTGCAAAGGCAATCAGGTCAACGACACCGGCAGAGCAATTGGTAACCCGGGTGCGGCGGTCAAGACGCGATGCAACGGAAGCTTCATTGCAGATTGCGCAGTTGGAGCATGAGATAGCCACGCTAGAGGCAAGTCATTCAGAGGCCGAGGAAACGTACAGCGTGGAGCACCTTGAGCTGGCTGTTTCCTTGGCCTTCATCGTCAGACTCCTTAATAACGATGCAATCTCGACGTGGTTACGTGAGCATTACGACCACCTCTGGGGACAACTCGAAGCCGTTGCAAGCGAAGCTGCACAAAAGAAGTAAAGCCAAGGGCGCCATACATACCATCGCCTGGTCATGCGGCGCTCATCAAAACGGACCACGACTCGCGAGTCGCGCATAGTCTTCCTTAAGCATCTCGATGCGATGTCGGTATGAGCTAAGCAGGCATGCTTGATTACTATGACATTTTCGTCTCATGTTCAACCACGCTTGCTGTTCATCCTGCATCGCGCCTCTGGCTCCCATCGCGACCAGACCGGTCAGCATTTCATAGCGCACGGACATCTCGACGTCCAACTCACTTAGCTGCCGTGAATCACAGATAGCCCTCTCATCTGGAGACTTGGCCTGCTTGCAATCAAAGCTAGCGCCATACGCATTTGACAAAACCGTCAATGAACTAGCGACGACCAACGACAGAAAACGGCGGATACTTGTTTTAAGAGCGAATGTAGACAAGACGACCTCCAATGTCGCGAGCGGATATCCTATGGTAAGGCGGTTGCATCGTCAAAGTTGGCGAAGACTACCGCCTCTCCATGGGAGCTACTGATTTCATGTCCCAGCAAGAGGACATCAGAGTGCAGTACGCGCTCTCAGTCGGTGAACGTACAGTACTGGGCAGCACGGAGAGATGCCATGGACCGAGCGGAGTATGAAGGTGCAATCAGTCGGTTGGTTGCAGCGGCAGAACTGGTAGTGGCTAGTGCATCGGACGAGCAGAGACTGGATGCGCTCGGGATGCTGACGTTCTTTCGACTTCAGCGCTTACGCATTGCGGAGCACGGCGCGCCACGCATCTCGAACCAGAACCTCTTCAGGGAAACCGCGACCGCGGCACTCACGATGGCGGGCCGCAACGAGTTTCTCGCGGCATCCGCGCTTCTGGCCCAAGCGCAGACGCTTATTGAGGCCTAGCTAGTGTCGCTTCCGTTCTCCTGCCGTCGCCTAACGTTTGGCCGGCTCACAAATAGAAACTTCGCGACTTCATTGATGGTCATGTTTGCCTCGGCTAGAGGCGGGCAAACCGCACCCGTCACCGTCGCGAGCGCCGCTGAAGGTAGAGGCTATGCGGCGGCACGTCCCGCGCGACTGAAGCGAAACCGGGGGCTTTTGGGGCTCCGCTGCTTCCATTAGTCCCTGATGTGCGAAGACTCGTCGACATGCAATGGAGGCTGAAACTGGTCACCGCACGGGCCGACGCTGCCGCGCGTTGGCGAGCTGCGTCGGGTTCACCCATGGCCTCAGCTGTCGGGGACTGTTGAACACGAGCGCATGTCGGTTAGCGTTCAATGCGAACGCCCGTGACCGCCGCCACCGCCCCGGTATTGGCCGCCGCCCATACCACGCCCTGGGTATCCGTGCCCACCCCAGCTGCCATGACCACCCCAACCGCCCCGATATCCATGGCCCCAATAGCCGTGGTGCCCCCAGTAGCCGTGCCGGCCCCCGCCATAGCAGCATCCGCCCCAGTAACCGAAGCTCAGTGACACCGATGGTCCCCACCACGCGGGCCAGCCGTAGTACGGATACGCGACGGGGTAATACGCAGGCACGACGAAGACGGGCGCGACTGGTGCGACATAGGTCGTCGATGCAGTTACATCTGACGCGGCCGCACCGGTCGCGGCTGCGTCGGTCATCGAGAAAGGATATTGCTGCTGCGGCGCTGCCGCTGGCACTTCGCCGTACGGAACGTAGCCGTAGGGCACGTAGTAGTAGCAACCGGACAAAGCTGCGGACAGGACTACCACCGCAACGACGCCGCCCGCACGCGACGTTGCATCCAGCGTTTTCATAACCAGCTCCGGAGTCCGACGCGACGTAACCTGCGCCGCGCCTTTAATACAGCTAGCTTACTTCAGCAAGCAGGATGCCTAGGTCGCGGGGTTCATGCGCGATTCACGCGCATGAGGTTTGCGGCCGCCGGGGAACGGTCGCGAAACGTCGGCCACTCATCGGTAGTCGTCGGGACGGGGGCTCGCTTCGGAGCGCTACGCTGTAAAACGCTTTTTCTTGCAGCGCGGAGAGTGGCGCACGACACTTCTTGCCCGGGCCGAAGACACCACTGCTGCGACTGGGTTCGACGGCGGCAGGCTTGGTGATGGCCTTCACGCCACAACGGCCGAATCCCTCAACCGTCGGCCACCCGGCCGGGACATCAGGCTGCGTCATCGCGAGCATCCTGTTTTCGAATCCAGTAGCGAGTATTCGCCGTATATGGGTCATACCCACGCAATTACGCGTGGCAACTCTGGGGAAGTACACCATTAAATACAGGACTATGTTCGTCGCTGTCGCGCTGTCTGCAGCGGTATGCCCGGCATGACTCCCGACAACAGCGCTATGTCTAAAAAAACTGGGCAGTAAATGCTTGAAGGTTTGCCGGCGCCGGAAGGCTCACGGTCTGCGCGCCCGGCAACACATTCGCAAGTAGCCGCTACGTCAGGTGCGGAAGGCAGTTGCCCCCTTGTCGGCTTCCTAGACTAAAAATTTGCGGCACCGCTGATGCAGGAAGAGCCTTACCTAAGGCCAGGCGGAAGGCGCAATCGCCGGTCGCGCTCACAGCTCTGTTCAGCGAGCCGGCAGTCTTGGTAACCGCATGAAGTTTTCGATGAGCCGCAGCAAGTCCGTTTCGTCCGGCCGCGTACCCCATCGGCTGTATCCTGCAACAGATGCAATGGCAAACCAGGAATGCGGCGGAAACCATTCTGCCCGCACTGTTACGCCGCCGATAATTCGCAGTCGGCCCGTATCGCTAAGAAATTCAGCGTGAAATTTTTCGCCGCCTACGGTTGTGCTGGCAATTACTGGCGTAGACCGAAACATGAAGCCCTCCTGCGGTTTCTCACTGCTGAAAGTGGATGCTTATGTGGTGGCTCTCCCGAAGAAAACGAATATGACCCAGGCTTTTGCATCAACCCGTCGAGCCGGCGGCCAAGACTAGCGTTACTGATAGCGCCGCGTATCGAGAGGCAAGTTGCATGCCCAATTGAGCAAACGACCGATAGCCGGGCTTTTGCCCATTTTGCATTTGCTATTGGTTCTGGTAAGGGGCGGTTGCGTTTATCGGATGCACGAAAGTGAACAACGAAGCACCGTTCTGTGCTGGACAACGCGCCGTCGGTAAACGGACGATTGTCGTCAGAAAAAGCTGGAGCAGAATCGCGTGAAGTTTCGCGCTGATGCTGCTCTGGGCTGACAACTTTCCATAGCACGGGCTAGAAGGCTCGTCGCAGTCGCGTTTTGTGCTTCGGTATCAAGGCGCCAGCACTGCAGCCAAGAAGGCAACGCGTCAATCCAGTTAGTCGGCCACGACTACTTCGTCACCGACGTCATTACACCTGTTCCTCGGCACGCACTCGATATCCGCAAACGCCCTATCCCGTATGCGGCCAATGTCGGCCGTCGCAATGACTCGGCGCCCCGACTCAAGTCCGCCCCAACATAATGCGATTATCACGCGCAGCATTACTTGCCTCCAGTGACTTTGTGAACGCGCTCCGCGAGCGCCACTGCGTCGCTTGGCGACATCGGCAGCGGTCCACGCGGCGCTACGTTCAAGACCCAGTCGGCCAGCCGGCCCACTAGCGATATATCGTCTACGTTCAGCCCGAGCACCGCCAACGACTGCGTCAACGATTCCAACTGTGGAGAACAGCAATAAATGGCGTCGAACGCGGCACGTACGCGCGTGGACTCAGTTAACTCGGCATCGCGTGCATCGGCAATCAGGTTCTCGTATCGCATATCAGCTCCAGTTTTGACCTGAGTTCCCCCAGCGCCGCGGGCTCCCTCATACCGGGGAGTTGGGTCGTGCACACCAGGATGACGCGGCACCAAGCAGGACAGGTGAAGACAGTCATCATCTAACGCTAGACTAGCAGCGGGCTCCCGGCGTCGAACGTCACTCCATATCTGCATCTCGGGATGTAGTGGCTTTTCCTGTCAGCATTCCGCTGCTGCTCCGTCACTTTTGTTTGCCGTAGGTTCCAGCTTCCTGCGACACGCGTGCAAGTTCTTCCGGCGCCTTGTGGCCGCGCCGTTTTGCACTCAAGCGGTAGGCATCGCATCTGTGCTTGCGACGGTGTGCCTGCCATCCGCACTTGCGCTCGCGGGTACTTTTCCGTCACGGATTAGCTTCACGACATAGGCAGGTGAGACGTTCAGCAACACCGCAACTTCGGCAATGGTCATGGTTTGGTTCATGTTCATACCCGTGGGAACAGTGAGCAAGGCGGCGTCGTCAACGGCTTCCGACTTTCGCTCAGCATCTGTGGAGAATCGACGCAGAATCGAGCCTACGTTCGGTTAGCTGCTACCAGTGGAGCAACGCTCGCAGCCGTTCGACAAGCCAATCCGCTTCCACGACTATTTCCCACCCTTTGACCTCGATTGCACGCCTCATGCGTTGCAAAGTAACCTCCCGCGAATGCTGCGGATACTTTGCTGCGCCCTTTCGAGCCTTCGCGACCAGTTGCTGCGCGAGGTCTTCACATACCTCCCATCGTTGGTAACGCTCATCGTCCGTCTGCCCAACGACAAACTTCCCGTTAATGAGGCGCCCGGCCAGTTTTGGCTGCGCTCCGGACAGCGACGCTGGCGTCACGTCTCGGGAACATCGTCATGTACATGTTGGCTCATCTCAGGTGGGCGATGACTCGCTTGGCAAGGTCAATGAGATTCGTCTTTCTCAAGGCCGGTAACGTCTGTGACTTAAGCGTCGCACCGGGCGCAGCAACGATGCGGATATGGATATCTTCGCGGTCCACTACTATTTGTATGCAGGCCTCTGGCGTCGTCGCGGCATCCCCAGCTGTTTGTCCCTCAACAAAAAGAGTGAATTGTCGGACCTCCGTATAAGGGCCGAGCGGCCATTGGTATCCATGGGCGTGAAGGGCCTCCGACGCGCGCTCCCACAACGGACGGCGCGGGTCAATTTCTGCGGTTGCTGTGTACAAGGGGGAGACGTCAGCTGGCTCCGTCTCGTGCACGCCCCCGTAGACTTTTACCGAGGTCCGCGACCATTCGGCCGCCCACGCCGCTGCTGCTTGCCGCAGACTGTTGAAATCGCCGTCGTCTTCGAACATGTCCAGCGGGCGTCGGTCGCCGAGACTTCCGTTCAGCGACACGAGGAAATCCAGTCGGCTCAGCGTCGGCGCTGGCACTATGATTCGGCAGATTGCCTGCAGCCGCCGCCGATTGTGGGAAGGGTCCGCCAGGACAGCAGGCACGTATTCAACTCCGTCGACCTCGACCGCAAACACGCTGGCATCGTCTAGCAGTTGCCCAAGTCGCTTCTCGGTCACGCCGATTCGCCGCCTGAACTCGGTGAGTGACAGCAGGTCTCCATTTGCAATCATCTCGCGACGGCCGTCGAGCGCTTGCTGCCAGAGATGCTCGCGAAAAAGGTCGCAGCCAACATCCTCGCCGGCCTCGAGATAGGCTTCGCGCACGATTTCTTCGATGCCAACTATTACGTGGTCGGGGAGTTGCTGAAACCTGCTGCGGTCCGCCGCTGGTAGCCGAAAACCGTTCTCAGCTATTTTGCGGACAAGAGATGCAGCAACGAACTGGGGGAGGTCGTATTCCAGGTCGATGCGGCGCATCGCTATGTCCCAACCACTGTCGGCCATATCGCCTCCCAAAAGGCGTTCAAAGAGTCACGAGTTTGCTGCTACACCCCCGGACATTCGCCGCTACCAAGTGACGAGCAACAGGACCGGGACTTGTTTGCGCTTGACTTGCTCGAGGTCGGGGCCAAGCTCTGGGAGTGGCTCGCCGGCATAAAAGCGTTCATAGGGGCGGCCTTTCGTTAACCCAGTTTCGATGGTCCATTGCAATTCGCCGACTCTAAGAGACATGATGGGTTGCGCATTGCACTCCTTATAGTCGTCCAACAGCATCACCGTGGCTTGGGGCGCCGCCTTGCCCAGCAACTCCATCAGCTCTCGAACAATCATCTCAATTTCTCCTTCGTCGGCTGCGCACGCCGCGTTCAAACGTGACAACCCGTTTCCCCGCCTGAATCCTTCGGACGATATGGCAGTGACCCTTGTCCGGGACGCTGCTCATCCGCACTTGAGTAATTGATTTAGCGTTGTATTCCGTCGTTTGCAGCAAGCCTCCGGAAGAGCCCCTCAGCAATTTTATGGAACGTTCCAGCAGGTGCCACTCCCTGCGTGAACTGTTGACGGCGCCTTTGAACAGAGCTCGTGGCCCTTGGTCCCGGCTTCCGGGCATCGACCATCTTTGCCAGCAACCTAGCAAGTTGGCGAGAGCTTCCAGGATGCTCGAGGCGGAGCGCGTCACATGGTCCGCGATGTGCGTTCTTCTTGACCTCCGTTGCTCACCTCGATGACCAGTTCCGGGTCAAACGCCGGGTTCTCCCATTCCAGTTTGTCCGGTGTTTCTGCATATTGTCGATTGCGCGCGTACCCTCGCGGATTCGCAACTACGCGGCAATTACCGACCTTGTAATCGAAGGAGTCGTGCACGTGGCCGTGGACCCACAGGTCAGCTTGCTCGACAAGCGATGTCAGGTCACTGACGAACGCTGCGTTTAACAGGTCGCCGGCATAGCGCGGATGCACCGACTTTGGATGCGGCCCGTGATGGGTCACTACGACAGTTGTGCCATCGAAGGGCAATGCGAGCTGTTCCTGCAGCCAAGACCGCGATTTCATGTGTTCAGCGCGAGCGATGGCTGGCGTGAAATACCCGCCCTCTCCGACGCGAATCGAGCTATGGTCGCGGAGGCAACGCTGAGCCTCCCGCATCGCTGCGGGTGCATGCCCGTCGAGCTCGTAGTCGGTCCACAGGCATGTGCCAAGAATCCGGATGCGCGGCAGGTGAATCGCATCGCGTTCAAGGTAGTTGGTGCCTGTGCCAGCCGCAGCCCGAGCGATTTCTGAAGTGACGCCATAGTAGTGTGCGCCATAGCATTCATGATTTCCGTGGACGTAAAACACGGGCACCGGCCAATTTGCGAACGTCGTTATGGCGTGAGTGTGCGAATGAATGTCGCCGGCGAGGATTAACGCGTCTACGCCTGCCGAGGGCTCGATGACGCGGTAGCCCGCGAACCGATAGAGCATCTCAAGGTGAAGGTCAGACGCAATCTGGAAGCGCATCATCGTTCTCCGGCCGGGTCACCTGTAGTGCGTGGCTGCGCCAAAATTCCAATCGTGTCAGCGTTGACGCGGGCGGCCAGACGACATGCTTCATCTATCGGTATCTGCGGCAGGAATGGTGATGAATCGGCTACCCATTCCATCAATCGTTCCACTGTGACGCGGTCGTGCCACCAAGCAGTCAATGCAGACAGGCCCACGCTTACTATTTCGGCGCTAGGGTGCTCTGCGCCCTCGACGTCGATGCCGCGCGTCGCGGCGATTTCGCAGAAACAGAAATACATCGCGTCAAACGTGCATTTGAAGCGGGTATGGGGCGACAGCGACGAGTTGTGCGCGTCGCGCAGGTACGCCGCACTGGTGACTAGCCGCCACCGCATACGCTCAACCATTGAGAGCTTGCCGCCGATAGCCGGCCCCAACAGCAATCCGACCACTGTTGTTTTGCAACCCCGCTCAACGCGTACCCCGTAACGCGCGATGCTTCGGGATTGACGAAACTGGGCCATTCCTGCCGCTTCGACTTCATGTCGGCTCATCCGGGGTAGATGGACTTGATAGCGAGCATGAATCGGGCGGTCCAAATATGATTTCCAAACGACGTGCGAGCACTTGCTGCACATCTTTGTCGCCAAGGCCGACACCGACTTGGCAATGAACGAGGCGGACCTCGTAGCCTTCGAATCCCGAGCGCACGTCATCGATAGCAAGCCATCGCTGTAGCCTGTGACGCTTAACGAAACGAAGGACCTGAGTCCCTCGCGGCAATGCGGCCCAACCTTCATCAACAGCGTCTTCTTTTTCGAAAGTGGCGCCGCGCACTCGTGCTCGCAATGAATCGCTCGGCAACTGCGCCACCGTAAAGTCGTATCCAAGAACTTCGACCCAGGAGCTGCTGAGGACGATTGCGAGAGCCGGGTAGGGCCCGAGTAGCTGCTCGAGAATAGGCGCGAATTCGAAAAGCGTGCTGGTGTGTGCCTCTGGGAGTACCTTGCCTTCAAAAAGGAAAGCGTCCGAAGCGTGCAGGGTGTTATCAATGTTCAGAAAGACGACGCCCGGGAGTTCGTCCAGCATCGCTGTTGGTGCCGCTCTCGTGGTGGCGGCGCGGCGTCTATCGGCGGCCGCGGTCATAATTTTCGTATCCCAAGGCGGCCCCCACACACCAGGCAAAGCCCGGGCAGAGCCACTTAGGTCCGCATCCATAGGGTAGTGGCGGAGCAATTGGCCGGCCATTGTCCGCACTAAGTCCCACAGAATTTCATCCTCGGTACCGCGGACTGTCTCAAGGAACTGACGGGTCTCTCTGACCGCCTTGGTCCTTTGGTCAGGTGTCGTCATGGGGCGCTCCATGCAGAAACTCTTGAGTGACGTCTTCCGAGGAGGTGACCGAATTGCGGAGACACCATGTGCCCCAAACGTACTCGCTAACTCCCGTAAATCCAGCCGGTCCGATTAACTGGTATGCCCGGCCCGACGCGGTCGTTCCCCGCAGTTTGTCCGCGTCGAAACCAACAATAGGCGAGCTAACACGGCCGCTGTAGCTCAAGGCGATTCTTCCAACGAAGTGGAGCGTTGCGCCGGGATTCGCTCGCATGATTCGCCACTGAAGGAGTCGCACCGAAGCCTCTGCATCTAGGGAAGGCGTCTTCGATATTGGCATGGCGTTCTCCAGCCCTCGGACGGGCGAGGACACAGAGCGGAGGGGCACGCGCGTCCGACTACTTCCTCAGCTTTTCTTGCGCCTTTGGACCTCGCGCCGCGCTGGACAAAAGTGCGACAAAAATCGCACTTCCAGTGTAGGGCGCGGTGCTCAAAATGCAAGTGACTTCGGCGTACAAGTGCATTGGGCGGCGACGAGCGGAGAGGTCAGCTTGCGGATGCTGCCAGCCGCTCGGTCACGGCAGCGCTTCGGAGGTCTTCGCAGTCGACGTAGCGTTCGAGGCTTGTACTGCCGAGGGCAGTAATGCATTGCATGAACATTGATAACGACAGGCTCCCCGCTTCGATATGTGACGCGAGCGTGCGCACGGAAACGTTCGTGCCGAACTGGGCAAGGCGGCGGGCGAGCTCTTCTATCGTTACCCACGGCTGGCGGTCAAGTTCAGCCCGCGTTACGGCTTGAGCTCGCTGCTCAGAGCTTACGCGTTCTGCAAGTGCTTCATGCCAAATTGGGGGAAGGGAGGCGCCACTCAGGTCGAGGACTTGGAGGAAGAAGCTGAGCTTCACAGTCCCTCGGGAAATTCGAGAAATCAATGCACGCTCAGATTCGATAACGCCGTCGGCAGCGAGGGCCGCAGCCAGTTGTGCGTAGCTGATATCTTTTCTCGTCAAAGCCACGCGGACCACTCGGGCGGCCAATCGAGACCAAGCTGTGTCAGCTTCACTCAAACCGTAGTCCTTGTTTTTTGGTGAAAGTGCCCTAGACTTCCAACTGCGAAATATGTCGCACTTTTAGGACGGTGGAAGACCAAGTACAAGAAATCCTCTGCCCCCGGCGACACAGACGGTAGCGCCGTCCAGTTTAGACTGACCGACGCTGCCTGTCAGTAGGACACCGCAGCGTCGCAAGGCCGCAACCATGAACGACCGAACACTCGCCCTCGCCGGACCGTCTGTCTTCCGGAGCGCGCAATGAGTTCAACGTTCTACTAAAGTGCCTTCGACGCAGCCGCCACTGGTCCTGGAGATTCGGCGATGACTTGCATTGCTTACGCTTTAGTAAGCGCATTGCTCCATGCAGCGTACTGATGTGCTGATAGTGCGATGACGGTCGCCGTCATTCGTAGTTGCCAACGCACGAAGGTGTTGAAAGCACCACATGTAGCCCTTAATCAGAAATTGCTGCTAATAAGGATGCTAACTGCCGAGCCGGAGGTAATGTAGATAACGACGGTGTAAGGGCACACTTCGTGCCGAATTATGAAGCGCAGAATCCGCATGCCTGGCGACCCTAAAGCGGACCCGAGCTACTTTAGTTGCTCCACGCAATTATGTTGGAGGATGATTTTTCGCGCTATCTAATTGAATCTAATTACTAATCTGTAGTCGCCCATCACCCATGGAGCGGTTTAAGGTCGCTTTAGGAGAGCCAGCCGGCTACGCGCAATCGATACCGTAACTCGTTGATTGTGTGAGGAAAAATAGAGTTCTAGGACACTTTTTTCCTGAGCATAACTTCCTCAAAATCTAAAGCGAACCTTTTCGTGGTTTATTGACGAATATTCTGTCGAGGCATAACAGCGAGCGAAGTCGAGCAATGACGTTTCAGAAGTTGTCAAAATGCTTTTTTGAGTCGTCGTTGAATTTTTTTTGGAGCACCTGAATTGTCGGCCATCTCGTTGACTGCAAAAGGTTTGGACTCCAGGACGAATGCCACACTTTTACCCGGAGGCTCGTCCGGGGGCTTGCGCGGCGAAAAAATTGATTGCAGACTGCGCTCCGTTCTACTTTTTTAACTTTTTGACAAGGGAGGGCGCGATGTTCAAATCTAAAACTGGCGGCGGAATGCGCGGCCTCCCAACCTTCGGACGGGCCGGCACTTTAGGTCGCGGGCTGCGACTCGCTCGGAGTCTGCAAAGCGAGATGCAGTTGACCAACCGTGTCGCTGACGGAGGGGTTGACGGTCAGTCTCGAATCACTGGTCTGGCTCATCGCGGACCGCAGCCGTTGTTCGAAGCGAGGTGCAAGTTCAACGTGCGACCGACGTTTTCAACTTTGGGAAGAGTAGCGAGATTTTTGCTCGAGACCAACAAGGCGCCTGGAGGCAAATGATGTAGGCAGGAACCTGACTACCGCGCAGTCGGCGGACATATCGACTAAGACGACTGGTAAACGAAAAAAGGGACGGCGCCAACCATCCCCTTTATCGTGGCGTACCCCCAAAGGGGAGACACGACAGGACTTCCAACTGCAGTCTCTCACGAGAGGGCGCCGGTGTCAACTCGCGCCAATGCCTTCAACCTGAAGGCCAGGGCTTTGCTCACCCCTTCAAAAGCCGTGAGAGGCTTCAAAAACATGTTATCTATCAAGCAGTTAAGTGCCGTCCGTGGAGCAGCGGCTTCGGCATCAGCAAGGCATCCCGAAGCGTCGCCCCATTTGACCGCCTCCCGTGTCGGCACTGGGGCGAACACCGGGGTCGCCGGAGGCCTTCGTTTCGGCGAAATCGGCTCTCGCCCTGTACCAGGCTACCCGCAGCATATTGCGTTGCGCTCACTCCGTCGCCGTCTCGCGCTGGCAAGGGAGGCCGCATGACGTCGTCCATCGGTAGCAAATGGAAAAGCTCTGAGGTCGCAAGTAGCCCAGCACACGTCCGGCTGGACAACCCTGTCTTGCGTACCTTCCGAAGCCGATTAGCTACGACGACGCAATGGACGCGCTGACCTTCGAGCCGTGCAGACAGGCCGACGGTTTTATGTCCTCGGATGCGGTCGCCAATTTTGCGACCAACGAACAGGCGCGTCTGCTGCGGGCAATAATCTTGGCCATTCATCACAGCGTTCGCGAACGCAACCCGGCCGATTTTGACTTCCAAAAGATTCTTCGCTCGGCTGCGGAACTCGTAGCCGATACGGAGGACGAGCACGGCCACAGCGTCGACGTGAGGCATGTAACCGTGGAGACGGATGGTCCGCGCGGCCTCTTTGTCTCGATTCCTGAGGAGATGGGCGCGGAGACGCTCATAAAACTGCTTCGGTCAGCTATCGGGGACAAGAGCACATTTTTCAACGTTGATACGGCCTTTGGCCGCCCACTCCTCGTTAATCAAGTGCAATCGGTGGTCTTCCCTTTCCCGCCCAGTGGAAACGCAAACGACTTCATCGATACCGCACTTTCGGTTCTCGACGACATCGTCGGCACATCCTACGCCGACGAAACGACTGGGCCGCTGCGCCGCACACCGAGAGAAGTCGCGCTAGCACTCGCATCACTCGTGATACAGCACAACATAGGCGCCATTTTCGTGCCGTATATCACCGTCAACTCGTTGAGCTCAAGCACTGCTCTTGTACTACTTGGCGCATTGGGCCTTTGTTCTCGGCTCTGTGGTGTAGCCATCGTGTGCCTCGGCTCCCCCGGTGCCGCCGCAAGAGTTGTCGAACTCGGAGGCGATTTGGCACCGCTGTACTGCAAGGGCGAATTCTTCATCGGGCCGCTGCAGCCACAGGAGTTCCAGTGGGAACTCCTGTGCGAACACCTCTGGGCGAATTACTTTGCCAAGTGGTTTGGACCAAGCCTTCCCGGCTGGTTCTTCACGGAGGTCTGGTCTCATACCGAGGGCTTCTCCGGAGTCGCAACCAAGCTCGCTCGTTACGTCTATGAACTGGACGACGTCGCGGCAGACGCACTGACCAAAGAGATGCTGGCTTCATACGCCTCGACCGCCTTGCTCATGGAGAGCGCGCCGCTGAAAGCAGTCAGGCATGTCCGGCTTGGACGCAAGACAACTCGTATCGGGGCGCGTCGTTACGGGGATTGGCTTCCCGTCCCTGTGGCAATGGCGACAATTCCCGGAGCCGATGAGAGCTATCTCGATGACCAACTGATGACGTTGATAGGAGGTGCGTCATGGGCACGCGAAGAATCTATTTCCCGGCGGAGCGAGGCGAGTCAGCAGTGAGCATCCTTGATATGGTCGTGCGCACCACCGGCTCGACTATCGCGCGCGCGGTTCGACAACGCAGCACACAGGGCACTCTGCTCCTTTACAGCACCCTGCCATGCAGGGTCGAACGGTTTTGCACGGCTACCGATGGCGCGTACGGCGAGGTGGACGAGATTCTCTCAAAGCACTCGCTCCTTACTTTTGCCTCGTCGGGACTGCCACCAGAACTGGCTGAGGAGGCGACTGACAACGTGAGCGCTGCAACGGGATGGCGAACCAAGTTTCCGCGCTTACCGGTTGGCGTGGAGTCAGGCAATCGGTTTGGGTTGCAGTGCCCCGAGTGCGCGCTTTTGGCTCTGGAATCGGTCGGGCGCAGGGTCTCGTACTGTGCGCACTGCATTCCCTACGTCACGCGTTGCCCGCGGCATGGATGCAGGCTCATCTGCGACCGCGAGTGCAGTACGTTCGAGATGCTCTTGTCGGTAGAAGCCGGCCATGCGCGCGCCGCAAACTCGCTCCGATACGCGCAGCTCGCGCAGGCGGCCAGTGAAGACTGCCCACGGGCGCCTGTGTGGTCGCGCATCCAGGAAGTGCTTATGGAAAAAGGTTTGGTTACTGCACAGGGGAATATACGGTTGACCGAATTTCACGACGCTGTCAGCAAGTTCTTCTCCGCTGGATTCGAAGACGCTCGACTCACTTACGTTATCAACAACCGGCGCATGTTCGAGACGTGTCTTCGGGCGGCCAGACGGCATGACCGTGGGGTGCCCGCCCCATTTCTTGTCGTGCTGTTGCACGCGGCCGACGGCATCGAGGCGTCTCCGGTAAAGCACGAGCGTCACGCGCTCGAGGTTGGCTCGGCTCGGAGTGATGCTGCTGTGCTGGAAAAGAGGCGGTCGCAATGGTCAGAGCACTGCAGTGCCCATGTCGATGCAACCTGCACGCAACTGCGTCACGCGGTGCCCGCGGTGTGGTCGTGGCTCTATCGGCACGACCGAGACTGGCTTCAGAACAAGCAGCGACCGAAGAAAAGCCCACTTGGGGGACGGCGACCTCATGACATACCCCCTTTTATCGATGCCGCAATCAGCGGCATCCGCTATGACGTCCGTGAGCATCCGAGAGGAAGGGAACCACTTCCGTCCGCTTATCAATTTCGACTGGCCTTGGGAATGAACGAGACCGTATTCAACCAGACTCCCGCCTTGATGCAGGCTGCGGGTCGTTTTGCCCAGCTTCCAGGCTGGAGGGAGGTATTCATCAGTCGGCGAGTTCACCTCGCCGTGGAGCAACTCAGTCAAGGAGGCGAGCCGCTTGATATCGCAACTGTGTCACGAGCGGCCAGGCTTCGCATATCAACCGTAGCAGAACACTGCTTCATACAACCAAGAACGAATGACACGCAGACGTTTAGTCCGCCCCGGACTGGGGCTTCACATTTCCGAGGGGGAGAAGTTCACGTTGTACTTGCGCCGACTTCGGATGGTATCCAACCACAATCTATCCCCGCCAAGGGTGTGGATGCTACCAAGCCGGATGCGGCCGGTCCTCGAATTACTCGAGAGCACAGTAGGGAGCGTCGATGACGTCGTCCGCAACAACACGCTCTTTCCGCTGCTATCCCGTTTCATGCCGGCGGAAGACTTCGAACGCGTTCTTGGGCACTTCCTGGACGGCCCGCAACACGGCCTTCAATCGAAGATGGGAATGGGCGGCCCTCGTTCGGGCTGGTCAAAACATCGGCTTCTTCGTTGCCCCGACTGCCTCAAAGAAGATATCGGCTCTTGCGGACGCCCGTTCTGGCGCAGGGACCATCTGCTGCCAGGGATTCTATTCTGTGGAAAGCACGGTCGGCCCCTGCATAAGGCATGTGAGGTGTGCATGGACTATGCGATGAATCCGATGCGTACGCTTCATGCTGGCCGCCATTGTGGATGCGGCATGCAACCCGTCCCCGAGGCCCTAGGGCTCTCTAGCACACTGGAGGCCGCTGAAATTGAGCTTGCCGAGATTGCCTCGAGTCTGCTCGAGCCGCAGAATCTGCCAGAACTCAACCACGAGAGCGTAGCTGCAGCAATCGCTAGAGGCGCAGTGGAAAAAGGGCTAGTGAAAAGCCAACGGTTTTGCTGGAGCGCAACGCAGAGATTCTTCTCGGGCCACCCGTTGCTGCCGCTTATCAAACGAACCGGAATAACAATCGAACGAAGCTTGTCGTTTCGCGACGTTCTGAAAGGTCAGCAGCATGTTCGGCACCCCGTGGAAGCGATTCTGATGCTGAAAATGCTTCACGACGATTGGAGCGATGTGACGGAATCTTTGAACAAGAGCATAGAGCGTCCTGCCGTCAACAGCGGAACGGCGAAAGCCCCGTTAAAAGGCAATGCGGCAGCCGCATATCGTTCCAGATATAGAAAAGAGAAGTCGGAGGCCAATTTCGAGAGATATGCGGAACTTTACGTCGGCCTCCGAAAGGAGTCTCCAGAGCTTAGCCACACCGCGTTGATGGGATTACTTCCGAGTTACGCAGAGACGTACCTGACTGAGGCATCCCTCGCCGCCGCGGGTGTCGATGTTCCAAACGTTCAGAAAAGCGGGCTCCGCGTTCGGCAACTCGACGAGGAACTTGCGGCCTTCATCCGCGACAGAGCCCGGCACTTGCTTGACGCTGGATACCCAAGGCGTATCAGCCGATGGGCTCTGATGTCCGGATTCAGGCGTCCGAGAGTCTTCAGCAAGAAGGGTCTGGCGCCTCTGCTGGTGCGCGCACGTGAGGCGTTGGAAGAATGCGAAGAGAGTCAGAAACAGTTCAAGCAACGAGAGGAGGTGATTCCATTTTCACCGAGAAAGTCAAGGTAATGTGAAAGTCACATTTGCTACAGACCATGTTCCAGGCCATACACATAGGAGTCCTGTATGAAAACTCGGCCCACTGGCACATCCCCACCCCGGTGGGGGCGCTCACCGCTCGAGCGCGAAACACATCTGGCAGCTGCCGCATTGTGGCGTGACCCCGCGTACGAGTATGAAGAGAGCGAGACCACCGTTCAATTCCCGACCGTTCCGGAATTTCGTCTTTTCGAGCTGCCGCTTCCCTTCGTCACGCCGCCTGACATCATCTTGCCAGCGTTTGACGCATGGGGCTTCGCACATGGCGAGGCATACACGCCGCTCCTCAAGGCTCGTACACCGCTGATGAGCACACGAGCCGTCATCCCAGGACTCAAAGATGGGCGCCTCCACCAGGCGCTCTCGATGAGCGAGTTCCGCATCCTGCGGAAGCTGGCGTTCTTTCCGTACGTCGTCGACATTCGCGAGCAGTATGGCACGTATAACGGTCGCGCATTCTGGGCCGCAAAAGCACGGGGAACGCGAATGTTGCGGATGCATTTGACGACAATCGACATCGTCGTCTCATACGTCCTCCCGTCTGACCGCAGGATTAGGTATCACGCAATCTCCGTTAAGTCACCGGACTATGTCCCAACGGACAAGGACCTTTTGCGCGAGAAGAAGGAACGGGCGTTGATGGCTGCAAGAGGCTGGACATGGGAGCTGATGCGGGGTGACGTCGTGTCGACCCTCGAGTTCACCAACCTCCGACTTCTGTTCAATCACGCTCGTTACCAGAATCTTCCTCAGCTGTATGCAATAGGCGGCGAATTTGCAAAGGTCGTACGAAGCTGCAGCAATCGTGGAAGCTTCGATGCCGTCATGTTGAGGGTCGCCCGAAACACCGGTATCAGCCTGGATGACGCATACGCTCGTTTCAGCGTGGCGGTCGCGTACGGCTTTCTGCAGGTGGACCACAACTACCCTCTAAGCCCCGAGGTGCATCTGAGACTCATCCGCTGACACCAGCAGATTTCTTCCATGAGCCCAGGAACGCCAAATAACGGAATGAATAATGAAAACACCATTGTCAAAACTGCAGGCTCCCACTGCCGAGCCTGAGGACCTGATTCGTCTTGACCAGCCCGATGAAGAGTGGCCGAAGGGCCTCTTCCGATTCGCGCTGTTCACTCGCAAGCGTGATGGTGACGACGTGCTGTACCGGTCAGTCTGCTGGAACCCGGTGGACAGAAACTTGCATGTACTCAGGCTCATTGTCGACAGAGCCCCAACGGGGCCAGGCGATTGGCTTGTTTGGACGCAGGACGCGCCAGACAAGCCCTTGAGTGACATTCGCCTCGTAGATGAAACGGTAGTGCCCGCGCACATGACTCAGCCTCTCGAAAGGCTGCCGGAAGAAGAGCGCAAAGGTCTGAATGGTTTCCGCTGGCGAGACAGAATTGTCCGCGCGTTCTGTCAAATCGATAGGGTTGGAGAAGGCCGGAAGGAGGATATGGTCTTCAACGAGAAGATTGTGCTTGACGATGATGCTCGCATCTCGGCGGCACACCGTATCCGAGAAGCGCTCGGCAAACCGAGGGGATGGGAGACGCATGTTCGAAAACTCTTCCACCAGTTTTGCCATTTCGCTGGCGTGCCTGGAGCGATGCTGGCCCAGCACAGCAGGAAAGGACGCACTGGTCCGAGAACTGGGCTGCTCGTGAACAAGCCCGGGCGCCTATCTAATGAAGAGGAGCGGGCAAAGCTGCGGTCCGAGGCCACGGGGAAGCCCGTCACTTTCCGGCGCAAAGCCATAGACCTCATCGACGAAGAGAAGATTCTCGATGTGCTGCGTCGGTACCACAGGGTCGAGAATCTCAGCCTGGGCCGGACCTACGACAAGCTCGTTCTCGAGCATTACGCAGATGCGGATGAGCGTGTTATCCCGACGCTAGAATCGTTTCGGGTGCATGCTAACAAGCTCATCGCCTTGCATGACATTGAAAGGGGCCGCAAGGGCGACCGAGTGCATAAGCAGCAGGACGCTGCGCGTAGAGGCCAGGCAACGGATTACACAGGCGGGAAAATCGAAATCGTCGATATCGACGCATTCACCGCGAAAATTGGTGTCGCCGTCAAGGTACGAGGACGAAGCCAGTCAACCTACGTGAAGGTAGTGCTTGCAGCGTCCCGAAATAGCCATGCCATTTTGGGTGAGGAGATAGTTCTTCGGGGCGAGAAGGCATCCGCTTATCGAAGATGCATCGCCTCTATCTATCTCGATAAGACGCCCAAAGCGATAGAGCTTGGCCTCAAGTCAACCAAGGGTCTGCTTGACGGAACCATCGATGGGTTCTTTGCTGACAATGGCGCCGGCCCTGCTTTCGAAAATCAGCGGTTCGCGTCGAAGCAGATGAGATTCGACATCGAGGTAGCACCGCCCGCTAGTGGAGCTTCAAAGGGCGTCATTGAAGGCATCAACGGGCTGATGGTGCAGTTCATGTTGGAGGAGGATGCGGGTTGGAGTCGGGCAACGGACCCGGTTCAGAAGGAGCGACGCAGGAAAGCCCTGCTAGCAAAGCCAATCTCTTTAAGGCGACTCGAAGGCCTGCTCTATAAGGCAATCGACCATCACAATCTGCATGCAGACAGGTCGCATCTACGCCCTCCAAGGATGGTTGACGAAGGCTTGGACGGCAGTCCAGCAGAAATCCACCGATGGATTGACAAGTTTGTGCGTAAGGGTGACCGCGCTCGAAAACTGACGCCAAGGCAGGTGTTTTCGCGGTTCGTGCCGTGGAAGCACTACAAGTGTCAGCGAGGCATCATTCACTTCAAGAAGAAACTGCGCTTCACGTCTCCCGAACTCAGGGCGCTTTGGGCAGAGCATGTGAAGACTCGTGCATCCGAACGCCCTCCGCTGATGATAGAGGTCAAGCGCCTTGATGGCTTCGTTGATTGCCTCATCTGGAAGAAACCCAATGGGCGCGAGGGCACCCTGCATCTCGTCGACGAAGACGCACGTCGGGTCGCCCATATGACTTGGCGCGAGCACAACTTGAGCCTTGAGTCGGATTCGCGGCGCGAAGTCGACAACGAGCCGGCAAGGCGCAAGAGTCGCAACGCACTCACCACCGTCGACCAGGGCCAGCAAATCGAGGCGGCAGAGCGCAACAGAACCGTCACGACCGCCGACGAGATGGCCGGCGAGTCGGTGCCTGACGCGAAGAACCGAACGACGCTCGCGCGTGAACGCAGATGGGGTGCAAAACAGGCTGAGGCAGCTGGCGTCAAAGTCGAGCCTGTCGTGGTGCCCCAGATGATGCAACCGCCGAAGCCACATGGCGGGTCGATTGCTCAGTCTTACGCCGAACGCGTTCGTGCTCGACGTGCTGCTCAAAACGGGGGCGGCTCGTCAGCCCGCTAGCTTAACTTTTACGTGATTCACTGGGCGACCTGCGGTGGGTCGTCCTCGTCAGGGAGCTTGACATGAACGGATGGGATGCTGTTTTCTTTTCTCCGTCGGCCGCGTTCGCGGCCGATTCGGCGAAACGCCTCTTGGCAAACAACCTGATTGGCCGAGTGACATTGCACCACGCCAAAGATGTCATAGCGCGCATCTACGGCTTTACCGACTGGGCGGCCCTATACGAGAACATCCTGACCGACCACGTTTCGGTCGCGGTCTGGGACGACGAGCTTGGTGAAGGCCCTCTCTTTGAACGCATGTGCATCCAAATCGCCGCGCTGATGTCTGAGCCTTCCATGACGGAAGCACGGGCTCGGTTTGTCCTCGACCAAGCGAAGCCCACAGACCGCATCTGGTGTTCACAAAAAGGGGACCTCGATGATTTCTGCCGGCGACTTGATGGTTGGAACACGTTTGTGAGCCAACGGAGCAGAGCCGACTTTGAAATGCGTCCGCGGCGATGCCGTGCCGAACGAAGGTCCTAGGTCCACCGTGGCACTCTCAGAGCGGCCGTAAACGATTCTATTTGGACGGTCCCTACAGAACGGCAGCAGTGCATTGCCTTGCATCTTTCCAAGGCATCTCGAAAGCAAGAAGCATTTACAGCGTTCTTAACTATGTGATTTAACGCAACAATCCGGCGGTCCCCACACTGCGTTGACCCTGTAAACGTTTCTATTTACGTTCGACATGGTTGTAGATTCAGATAGCTCACCAGACAAAAGCGCCGGCTATATAGCCGGCGCTTTTTTGTTTGCACAGCTCTGCCCTTGATGGCGACCCGCGAGGCTCGTCAGCGCCCGTTTGGGCTCACAACTCCGGCCGGGCGAGGTCGGACAACGCGATGTGTTCGCCGTAGACCTGCGCGGCCGCGACCGCCTCCAGCTTTGTTGGATACGGGCCGAGCTCTGGTGCGCCATCGAACGGGAACAGCACACGGCCGTCGGTCGTTCGAACGACTTTCAATACGCCGTAGAAACGCCGGTAGCCCGCGAGCTTGGACTTCGCCGATATTTCGAAATCGTCCTCCGATGCTGCGGGGACGCTGGGAATAAATGCGGTCTTGCTCATGCTGAAGACATCTCGTGTTCGATTAACCTGCGATTGTCGCGGACGGAAGATCGCCGGCGACCGTCATTGTCTCAAATCCGCGGAAGCGAGGCTGTTTCAAGATCCAACGTGTGCGACGAGGAGCACACAGACGTCGTCAATCGCAACTAACGGATCAACTTCTGCATTTAGACACGCAGCGTGCAATCGGACCGCCGACACGTACAGCGCCGGGACACGGTACTCCCAAGCAGCATCTACTCGTGACGGCCCGCACTTGGCCGACCGATGCCTATTTTTAAGGCAGGGTTATAATGCGCAAACTTTTTCCTCAGACCTATGCCATGAGTCGGTTACTTTGCCTGATACTGCTTTCGCTCGGCCTCGCCCAACCAGCGCTGGCTGAGGAGAACGGCGACCGCATGTCCGTCTATCTGACGCAGAAGTTCGGCCTCGCCAAGGAGAAGGCGGCAAAGATATCGGACGCCGTGCAATCCGCCGCATCGAAATACTCGTTACCGCCGGCACTACTGCTGGCGATTATCTCGATCGAGTCGCGCTTCAAGGAAAAGGCCAAGGGCGCCAACGGCGCGACCGGGCTGATGCAGGTCGTGCCGAGCGCTCATCGCGGGCTTCTGAGAAACGTGAAGGATCTCACCGAACCGACGGCCAATATCGAAGCCGGCTCCGCGATTCTGTACGGCTACATGCGCTCGGCTAACGGCGATATGAACGCCGCGCTCAAGAGCTACGGCGGCTCGCAAGCTTACGCGCAAAAAGTCAGCATGCGTGCGGGCGATTTTGCCGGCGTCGCGACACCTCAAGACTCCGCCAAAAATTCGGACGGCCGAACGGTCTCCTGCGACGCTCGCACGACCGACGGTTGCCCGGCACCCGGCAACTGGTCCGATGCGTTCACTGTTCCAGCGTCCAGTGCTGGCGGCGCGGGCCCAAGCAGGGCGGTAACGTCGGCGGCACTTCCCACGACGTCCAACTGAACGTCCACTCTTCTTCGTCGCAACCCCATTGCGCGGGGCGACGGTTATCAGCATCGCTTGATGCACGGTGAAAGACGGCGCAACTCGCACGTCGGCCGATTCGCTGCTCGCTTTTTACGCACCGGCGACAACCGCTCTACAATGCGTTTCCTGTGCGATTTCTTTCGCATTCACGCAGCGTTTCTGATTGACCATGTCCACCTCGCTTCTAAAGACCACTGCGGCCTCGCTGTGCGGCCTGCTGATCCTCGCCGCCTGCAGCAGCGCCCCGACGCCCAAATTCCAGCAAGAGCTATTCGAAACCGGCGCGAGCCCCTATGCGCGCAATTTCAATTCGAGCGTCACGGACACATGTGAAGCTGCGCGTCGAGCCTTGTTGAGCCAGGGCTATCTGACGACGATGACCCGCAACGATACCGTCGACGGCACGAAGAACTTCCAGCCTACCGGCGACACCCACGTGGTCGTCGAATTTCACGTGGTGTGCACGCCGGGCGAAGAGGCGAGCAGTAGCAGCATCGTCTATGTGAACGCGGTGCAGAACGGCTTCGCTTTGAAAAAGAGCGACACGTCGGCAAGTGTCGGTTTGAGTGTGCTCGGTTCGCTGTCACTGCCAATCCGCTCGAACAGCGACGCGATGGTGAAGATCTCTAGCGAGACGATTCCCTCGGGCAAGTTCTACGACCGATTCTTTGGTCTCGTCGGCCACTATCTGCAGACCGTGGTGCGCACTGAGCCTGTCGTCAGCGACCGTATCGAGACACATCTGCTGCCGGTGCCGGTCGAGGCAGCGGCGCCTTCCGCTTCGCCTTCGCCCGACATCGCGGACCCGATCGGCAAAGCCGCTTCTGTGCAACCGGCGAGCGAAGCGGCCTTAGTACGCTGAGTCAGGCCGGATAAGTCGTCGGGCTGTCGCCGCTCAATGCGGTTGCAGCCCGCAAAACCAGCGCGCAAGCCGCAGTTCTCCTAGGTCTTTTACTTAAGACGTATACATATGTAGTAGTAGTTAACAAGGGTTAGTCCTGTCTGTGGATAACCGCGGTTTCTTCCGTTAGATCAAAGTAATGCGGTCGCGATAACTGTGGGGCTCTTCTCTGTAGAAAATCTACAAGGCTGGGATAACTTTTCACGTCGGCGACGCCTTCTCCGTTTTATCAAGATTTCGCGCACAGGCTGTTCCATGCGCTATCCCTACGTTATGCAAAGGCCGCTGTGGATAAGTAGTGGAGGGCCCGGTCGCATCAGGCGTGCGCAAGGCGTGGCCTCTATTGCGACCGAGGGCTCGCGAGCGTACAGATCGCACGCACCGTCGCGCGCAGAGTAAGGCAGGCGGAACGAAGTTTGCGTCTCTCTTTCTGCAGCGCGACCGTTGCTATTTAGCCAAAACAGGTTGGTAAATGCCCGATCCGGGCATAGAGTTAAAGTGGTTTATGAAGTTCTTGGTGCAGTGCGGGGGTGTCGGATGAAACGCAGAACAGCACGACAGTTGGTCCGTCTTCTATCGGATATCAGGCATGCTGCCCATTGCAGCACGTTGCGGGCGGCGGCTACCAACCGGGAAATTGCGATCGCATCGGCCGAGCGGGATGCGGGGCTGGAAGAGAGTCACGAACGCGACGAAGGCAATGAAAGCGCCGATACGACCCGCGAGCTTCGCGAGAGCAAGCCGGCCCGGAGCGGATCATGAGAGCCTCGAGCGAACAGTCGTTGCGTTTTCTCGTCGAGAAATGGCTGGCGCCCGCTCCGTCTGCGGCTGTGCACGTCACCGAATTCAGTCGTACCCGCGATGGCGGCCGGCGCTACGTGCGCGTGGAGACATCGGCGGAATCAGGCTCGCGCGCTCTATTCTTCTTTCGTCACGACGACGGCTGCTGGTGCGTATTCCCGCCCACCGGCGATGCAAGGCACCTGTACGCGCATCCGCGCGCCGCTTGAACGGCGCACCCAGCGTGCCGCTTTTCCCCACCGTGTTTATCCCACACTCCGGTGCTCGTTGAAGCACGGATTCATGCAACCGCAAGCCTCACCATCGACTGATCCAACGCCTCGCGCGCGCCAATCGCGCAAGAGTGAGGCGGCTTCGGGCACAATCACGCGACTAAGGGCGCCAGCGGCGTAGACAGAAATGAGCCGCCAGCAGAGCTTTAGCTCGCAGCCCGAATCCCAGGCAACCCGATGGACGACAAAGACTGGATCGCCGGCGCCGCGAAAGCGCTCGCGATCATCGAGGCATTCGACGAAGAGCACGCGCGCATGACGCCGACCGCGGTAGCCGGACGCGCCGGTTTGTCGCGCACGGCGGCGCGCCGCTATTTGCTGACGCTGCGCGAACTCGGCTACGTCGACACCGATGGCAAGCTCTTCTGGCTCGCGCCACGCGTGTTGCGGCTAGGGCAGTCCTATCTCGACTCCGCGCGCTTGCCGCGCACGGTGCAGCCGTTCCTTCAACGGATTACGGCGACGCTCCAGGAAACCGCGCTCGTCGCGATTCTCGACGAACACGACGTCGTCTACGTCGCCCGTAACGGCGTGAACCGGGCGATGGCAGTCGGCTTCGTGCTCGGCTCGCGCGCGCCGGCGCCGTTATCGTCCGCGGGGTTGGTGTTGTTGGCGTTCCAGGCGCCGGAGAACATCGAACAATGGCTCGCGTCGTATCCGATCAAGGTGTTCACGCCGCACACATACTCCACCATCGAACGGCTGCGCGAAGTGCTCGGTGAGATTCGGCGCAACGGTTACGTGGTTACTGACCAGCAACTGGAACTCGGTGTCCGCGGCGTTGCCGTCCCGCTGCGCGACCGGCACGGCACCGTCGTCGCGGCGATTAGCGTGAGCATGCCGATCGGTCAGGAGTCGGCGAACGCGGCGCTGCACCGCGTTCTTCCGACGCTGCTCGAGACCGCTAGCCTGCTGCGCAACCTGGTGTAGAAAGACCTAAGGGATATCCCTGATATCGGCTGTTTATGAGCGAAAGCGGCTCGAAAGCCAGCTGTCTCCCGGAAAATACATATCCCGTTTTGCGCATGACAAACCGCCTACGCCAGGTAATACTCTCCCGCGGGAAGCGGTAAGGCGCCTGTAGCGCTCCCTGCTTCACCGCGCAGTTATTTCATTCACACTGACTCAGTCGTTGAGGTTTGGGGAACAACACATGAAAAAAGTTATCGTCTCGCTCGCAGCAGCATCGATCGCGCTGGTTTCGGTTCAAGCTTTCGCACAAGCATCGGACGCAGCCGCTCCGGCCGCTGCAGCTAGCGCACCGAAGAAGCATCACGTGAAAAAGCTGAAGACGCACGGCAAGCGCGCTCCGGTTGCTGCAGCAGCGTCGGCTGCCGGCACGAACGACAAGGGCACGCAGAACTAAGCTGGCGCCCTTCGTCAGGCGAGCCGCTTCGCCTGCTGCACGCGCCGCACGGTCGGCGCTTGTCATGCGGGTTCGATGCAGGCGTCGCAAGCAAAAAGGCCAGAGCTCCTGCTCTGGCCTTTTTGTATTCCGGTCGCGTTTGTCACGGGTCTCAACGCTTCACAGCGATCTTCGCCGAGCGCGCTCGCATACCGCGCCGCGCTTTTGCGTTAGCGGTGTTTAGCCCGCGAGGCCGCGTTTGATCACTTCATTCAGTAGTCCGGTCATCCCTTCAGGATGCGTCGCGGCGCGCTCTTTCAGCTCGGCAACCAGGTCGCCGTTCAGCTTGCATGCGAACGCGACGAGACCTTGCGCCTGATCCAGTTTGCGCTGCTCGCGGCGATCCAGTTTCGGCTCCGCAGCCGAAGCCTTGCCGAAGCGTTCGGCCGTGGACTGCTTCATTGCATTGTTCAGCTTGAGTGCCTTGTTCTTTTCAAGGTCGGTCTTTTTCATCGCCATACGTCAGGCCTCTGCCAGATAAGTAATCCCGCATTGTACGCACCGCGCGTTGCGTCGCGCGAGCGAACGGCGTTGCACGTCAAGGCGAGGCGGCCGACGCATCTGCATCGCGAGCGTCGGCGTCGGCATCGGCATCGGCGTCGACCGGTGCTGCGGCCACGCTGTCCATCAGCGCGCGCATTCTTTGCCAGTGCGTGCCTTCCCAGAATACGCGGCGGCACACGTCGCAAGTGACAAACTGGTTATGCCGCTGCAGCACGCCGTCGGGCGCGCGGTCGCCGACTTCGTCGCGTGGAATCCGCCGCAGCGGTGCGTTGCACATCAGGCATAGACGGAACGGCTGCGCGCTGCCCGCCAGATCCAGCCGTTCGAACACTTCGCGCAACTGCTCGCGCGGACGGAGCGTGCGGACGTAGCAGCCATGCGTAATCGAGCGGCGCTTCAATAGCTCGCGGTCGCGGGTGAGGACGATGCGGTTCTCGGCGGCGGCGAGTGCTTCGATATCCGCGTCGGGATAGTGGTTGTCGTAGAGCGTATCGAATCCCGCCAGGCGCAGCAGCGGCGCGAGGCCGCCCAGATGTGCGTCGGCGATGAAGCGCACTACGCGCAGCGGCCGTTCGCGCACTCGCAGCAGCGGGCGGATGTCGAGCGCTTCGAACTTCGGATAGACGGCGATGCGATCACCCTCGGCGAGAGGATGATTGAATCCCACCGACTCGCCGTTCACGAGGATCAGTTCCACTTCGGTGTGCGGTACGCCGAGCGCTTCGATTGCGTGTTTTGTCGTGGCGTCGCGCGCGCATGCGTAGGCGAACGCTCGCCGGCGCAGCGGCCGGGCGAGAAAATCGTTCAACTCCTCATAGAAGCGGAAAGTCGCGGTGACCATCGCAGAAGTATCGCACCGTGCGCCGTTGCGTGCCGCAGTGACATGCCAGGTTGCGCGCCGCGGTTGCGTCGTTTTCCTGCATATGTCCCACGGGTGTGCTTTACTTCCAGTTCTTTAGAAGACGGAGCCTCAGATGGACATCGGTTTTATCGGTCTCGGCGAGATGGGCGCCGCGATGGTTGCAAACATCCTGAAAGCAGGGCATCAGGTACGTGTATGGAACCGCTCGCCGGAACGCGCGCAGCCTCTCGTAGACGCAGGCGCGCGACTCGTCGCGACGCCCGCCGAAGCGTTCGCCGGCGACGCCGTGTTTTCAATGCTCGCCGACGACGCCGCGTTGCGCGAGGTCGTAACGGCATCGCTGCTGGAGCATGCGCCGCGTGGCCTGATTCACGTGAACATGGCGACGATCTCAGTTGCGCTCGCCGAAGAACTCGCGACCGCGCATGCGTCGCGCGGCGTCAATTACGTTGCCGCACCGGTGCTCGGCAGGCCGGACGTGGCCACCGCCGGCAAACTGACGATCGTGGCCGGCGGGCCTGCGGAGTCGATCGATCGCGTGCAGCCCGTTTTCGACGCGATCGGGCAGAAAACCTGGCGCATCGGTTCGCTGCCGCAACAGGCGAACGTCATCAAGCTTGCCGCCAACTTCATGCTTGGCGCGGCGGTCGAGACGCTGGGCGAAGCGGCCGCGCTGGTGTCGGGGCATGGCCTCGCGATTCAGGATTTCCTCGACGTGATCACGAGCGGGATTTTCCCCGGCCCGGTCTACGCAGGCTACGGCAAGATGATCGCGGAGCAGAGCTACGAGCCGGCGCTCTTCAAGGCGCGCTTGGGGCTGAAAGACCTGCGGTTGGCGCTTGCCGCAGCCGACGCAGTCACGACGCCGCTGCCAATCGCGAGCGTCGTTCGGGACAGCCTGCTGGAGGCAGTCGCGCATGGCGACGGCGAGAAAGATTTCGCGGTGCTGGGCCAGGTGGCGGCCCGCCGCGCCGGCCGTTGATCAACGCGGCCCGCACAGGCGGTGCCGCTTCACGTTCACTAGTTGCCCAACCTTTTGCGGTGATGTCATGAGTTTGCATACCTGGTGGCTGTTTGCCGCCACTGTCTTTGTCGTGTGCGCCATTCCGGGCCCGAACATGTTGCTCGTCATGACGCACGGCGCCCGGCACGGCCTGCGCCGTACAGGCGCCACGATGGCCGGATGTCTGTCGGCGCTGGTGCTGATGCTGGCGGTGTCGGCGGCGGGGCTCGGCGTGTTCCTCGAAGCGTGGCCGGCTCTCTTCAACGCGCTGCGTTTTATCGGCGCGGCGTATCTGGTGTATTTAGGCATCAAGGCGTGGCGCGCGCCCGCTGACGAAACCGCGGCGACCGAAGCTGCGACCAATGCCGACGACCGGACCGCGAAACCGGTCCGCTCGCCTTTCGCGCTGTTCCGCAACGGTTTTCTGGTGTCGGGCAGCAATCCGAAGGCGATTCTGTTCGCCGCGGCGCTGCTGCCGCAATTCATCGACGCCTCGCTGCCCAAGCTGCCGCAGTTCGGCATTCTGGTGGCGACGTTCGCCGTTCTCGAGGTGAGCTGGTATTTCGTCTACGCCGGATTCGGCACGCGCATCGGCAGTCGTCTGAAGAGCCGCAATGTCGCGCGAATGTTCAATCGCCTGACGGGCGGTGTTTTCGTCGGCTTTGGCGCAATGATGGCGCTAGTGCGGCACTGACGGCAGCGTGTTCCGGCCTGCTTAAGCACATGTGGCGAAACTGCAACAAGAGGGGACAACCCTGATTTTGATGTTGCGTCGCACCAAACCTTTTGCTATAGTTTGTCTTGTCTCCTCCATGTCTCCTCTGATATGGATTCAGCCCGCCAACTTAGGCGGGCTTTTTTTTGCCTCGAATTCCTTCTGTCCCTACAAGCAAAAAAGCCGGCTCTCCGCACGCGGTGGGCCGGCTCGGTCGCGCGTCGGTTCTTTCAGAACTTATACGAGACCGCGAGGAACGAGATGATCGGGTCAGCCTTGAGCTCGGCTTTCGAGACGCCCAGTTCCGTGCCGTCCGCGGCTTTGATAATGACCGACGATGTCGTCTTCAGCGGAATGTAGGTCACGGAGGCCACCAGGCCCCAATGTTCGGTGATGTTGTACGCGAGGCCCGCGTTGAAAACCGGCGCCCACGAGGACGAAGCCTTCGCCGACACCTGTGTTTTGCCCGGCTTGCCCGCGCCGGCGGCGAGGATGGCGCCAAGGTTTTCCTGCGTCGATTGGACGAAGTTCGGGCTCAGCTGAATGTCCGAGAACCAGTTGTACGACACGCCGACGCCCACGAATGGCCTGAATTTAGCCGTCGGCGCATTGAAGTAGTACTGGAAGAGCAGCGCCGGGCTCCACTGGCGCACGCTCTTTACGATCGGATTCACTTGCGGATCGCCGATGTCCTGCTGGCCGAGTGCGCCGGCCGGTCCCGGCGGCTTGATCGTGCCGTGCCCGTAGATCTTGAACACCGGTGGCACGCCCGCCACCGTCGTCACGGCAATGTGATCGGTCAGGTAATGGCTGAACACAAGGCCGACCGTGTCGGCGTTGTTCGTCGACAGACTCGTGCCTTCTGAGGTGAACGAACTTGGCAACCGTAGCGGCGTGTTGATCGGCGTGGGCGCGACATGGGTGGTCAGCGGCGTGCTCGAATCCTGCGGCATGACGTGAAACCAGCCGAGCGCGGCGACGTTGTCGCCCGCATGTTGTGCGTGCGCACTGGCGGACAGGCACGCGACCAGCATCGCGAGATAGATTTTTTTCATGTTGTTGCTCCTCTAGGGCGCTCGTCAGGCGCGAGGCGCGCGTCGAGCGATGGCGCAGGCCGCAAGGCCGGCGCGCATGATCGTCGCTAACCGGGCCGCCGCGCTGCAGGAGCGGGCGGCGACCTCGGCGCAAAGGCCATTGCGTAATGACGGCGCGGGCGTGCCCGTTACTGAACGAAGGCGCCGATCGTGAAGTACGGCGAGGCCGCGTTGGTCAGATCCAGGTAGCCGAATACGCCGCCCGTGAAAATCATCTTTCCGGTCGCCGTATTGCCCGTGGATGCGCCGACATGCGTCGTCGTGACTACGCCCGGCACTGCTTGCGTGAAGTCGAGATTCAGCGCGGTAGCAAGCGAGGCCTGCGACGCGTTGAACGGATCGAGCAGCGTCGCCTGAGTGCCTGCCAGTGCGGTCGTGCGATAGTCGAACTGGCTGTCTACGCCGATGTACTCGCCGTTCTGCGAGTTGACCGCTATCGGACTCTGCGGCGAGAGAATCGAGATGCCCGATTCGTCGTCCGCGTACGGTCCAAGCGCGCCGTTTTGCGGCACCGTGACCGACGAGTTCGCCGCACCGGTGCGCACGAGAATCGGCACCAACTGGTTGCGCAGCCTGCCGACGATCATGTAGCCGCGAGCTTTCGGCGTGGTGGCGAGCGTGGGCTTCGCCTGTCCCTGGAAGTTATTGGTCTGGAATGCGCCGCTGCCGTCGGCCGCCGGCGCGAAGTTACTGCCCGGCTGCTGGCATTTGCCCGCGTTGACGCCGGAGTTGTCGCACTCGGTCCACGTGCCGTCGGCGTTGATTGTGATTTTCGTATCCACGGCGACGGGCGCAAAATTCTGCGACGGCACCTGGTGGTAGCCAAGCTGGTTGTAGGTGCCGGCCACCTTCGTGATGTCGGTTTCGATCGACGAAAACCCGATGAACGGGTAGTAGGGGAACCTGGTGTCCGGCACGGCGCCGACGCCGAGAATGCCACCGAATGAAATTTCTGCACCGGGAATGGTGCCGCCCGCAACGCCCTCGCCGACGAAGATCCGTGCCGGCCGATTCGGATCGAGGCTCGCACCGTTCAGGCGGAACGCGCACTGGTTGAGCTTGTTGGTCGGCAGCAGCGTTTCCTGGGTCAGTGTGCCGCTCGCGACCTGACCCGCACGCGTTGGGACGACGGTGCCGGTGGTCGCGGGAATCGGAGATTCGACGTAGGTCACCTGCCACGTCATCTTTGCGGTGTCGAGTTGCAGTTTGACCAGTTCGCCGTCACCCCCGCCGCCTGTGTACACCGTGCTGTAGTCGAGCGACGCGGGGCACAGTCGAACTTCCGTCATTGGTCCGTCGCCGCCGCCGCCACCGCCGCATGCCGCCAGTAACGGTGCCGCAAGTGCGAGCACCGACAGGAATCTCCATTTCATATCGCCTCCAGAATTTTTTCGTTGTAGGTGGCCGGCTCCCAGTCCAGCCACCGCTTGCTCTTTTATGTCTCGTCCTGCCAACTGGTTTGCTTCCCCGCTACTTGCTGATTTGCGCTCCTATGCCGAAGTACGGCGTGCTGGGCGTGTCCGCATTTGCCGACGTCGATGCGATGCCGTCGTTCTCCGCGCCCTGGATCTCGATCGCGTATAAACCGCCCGAGGCGATCGCGAAGCCGGTCTTGCCTTTGGCGTCCTGCACGCCGACGAGTCCGGGGCTTGGCAATCCGTAGCCGAGGCCGAAGCCGCTTTCGCCCGCCGAAGTGCTCGGGTTGATGAACGTGCCGACCGCGCCCTGGATCAGCGTCGCCGTGTACTTGAAGTTCGAATCGGCGCCGACGTAGCCGCCGTCGAAGCCGCCGGATGCGAGCGGCGTTGCCGCGGCGAGCATCGCGATACCGGACTCGTCGTCGACCTTGGCGTCGAGATGAAGCGGCGCCGTCCCCAGGTTGATGAAGCCGGTGCGCACGACGAGCGGCACGGTCGCGCCGTTCACCTGGCCGAGAATCATGTGCGCGGTCCCCGACTTGCCGGTCGCGCCGACTAGCGGGAGTTGAAACTGCTGCACGATCTGCGGCGCCTGCTGGCTGTCGAAGTAGCCGTTGCTGTTGAGCGTCAACGGGTTGCCGGTGGTCAGGCAGCCGCCGGCGTTGGGTGAGTAATTCGGATTGGCCGTGTTGCTGCTCGTGCAGGTGCCGCTTGCGTCGAACGTTTCGACGGTGTTGGTCGCGACCGTCGAATAATTGCCCGACGGTGCCAGGTGATACAGCAGGCCGTTGTACGTGCCCGGCAGTTTCGTGATGTCGGTGGTCGTGCTCGCGAAGCCGAGGAACGGGTAAAAGTCGAAATGCCGGTTCGGCACCGCGCCGATGCCCGAGCCGATGAGCGGAATCGACAATCCGTCGAACTGGACCGTCGCGCCCGGGATGCCGCCGCCCGCCACGCCCTGGCCGACGAAGATCATCGGCGGATTCGGGTTGTTAGCAAAGCCGGGCGTGGTGTAGGGCTGGCCGTCGCCGGCCGCGGTGCCGGTGCCCGCGCCGAGAATGAACGCGCAGCGCGTTTGTTCAGCGGTCGGCAGCGTGCCGGTGGGCGGGTGAATCACCGCGCCGGTGATCTGGGTGCCGGCTCGCGTGGGTGTGACCGTGCCGGTGCGCAGCGGAATCGGCGACTCGAGCCACTTGAGCGTGTAGGTCATCGCAGTGGCGTCGATGTTGATCTGCACCACTTCGCCGCTGCCGGCCCCGCCGAGGAACGTGCTTTTGACGATGTCCGCAGTGGCGGGACAGAGGGCGGCCGCAGTGCCGTTCGAAGCAGGCGGGCCCTGCACGCCGCAACTGGAACCCGAGCATTGCGGCGAGTTGATCGGGCCGGGATTATCGGCTTTGCCGCCGCCGCAAGCTATTAGTAAAGGCGTCGTGGCAATAGCCATTGCCAGGCCTCGAATAATGGCGTCCGCCATACTGTTGTCTCCCTTCATGTATTTGTGCGAGCTAATTTCGCTGCGCGATTAACGCCTGTCAATTGAATGAGCCGTCTAAAAAAGCCGATTCAAACAACGGCATTTTGGCTATGCACGCAGTGAGTGGGCGCAAGCGGCGCTTTTAAACAAAAACGTGAGTTGGACGCGAAAGCACGCTTCGTTGCTCGGCGGCACACCCTTACCAGGTAAGCCTGAGAGCAAAATGGCTCTATGATCTGCGAACGATCGTTCGACAAAAAATCCGGAGTTTCCCTATGCGGAAAACTATGCTGATCGAATGACGGGTGGGGAAGAGTTACCCGAAAAAAACCAACTCGCGATTCGGTGGTTTCAAATAACGGGAGCCGGTTTCGAATAACTGTAAATAAATGTTTCAGCGGAGGGGTTTTTAAAACAAAAAAGCCGGTCTCTTGAGACCGGCTTTCGCAAAGCTGACAAACGGCAAATCGATGCCGCTATTTAACCTTGTTAGCGTTTCAAACCGCTTTCCTCAGCCGCGCCGATTGCCAGATTCATGCATTGAATCGCCGCGCCCGAAGCGCCCTTGCCCAGGTTGTCGAGGCGAGCCACGGTCACGAAGCGCTCCGCCGTGCCAAACACGAACAGATCGACGCGGTTCGTGTCGTTGTTCGCCTGAACGTCGAAGAAACCGCTGTCGAGATTCGCTTCTGCGTCGAACGGCGCGACGCGCACGAACGCTTCACCCGCGTAGTACTCGGAGAGATGTGCCTGCACCTGTTGCGGCGTGGTCTTCCTCGCCAACTGGCGCGGCGAGAAGTAGGTGGTGACAGCGAGACCCTTGTAAAAGTCGCCGACGATCGGCGTAAAGATCGGCGCCGATGTCAGCCCGGTGTGCGCCGCCATTTCCGGCAGATGCTTGTGCGTGAGACCCAGCGCGTAAGGACGCGGGCTCTTCAGCTTCGCGTTACCGCCGGCTTCGTAGTCGGCGATCATTTTTTTGCCGCCGCCGCTATAGCCGGTGATCGAATAAGCGTGCGCGTCGAAGTCAGGCGCGACCACGCCCGCTTCCACGAGCGGGCGCATGGCCAGCACAAAAGCCGACGCGTGACAGCCGGGAACGGCGATACGCTTGGCTGTGCGCAGGCGCTCGCGCTGCGAACGGGCAAGTTCCGGCAGTCCGTAAGCCCAGTCTGCTGACGTGCGGAACGCGGTGCTGGCATCGATCAGAACCGTGCGCTCGTTCTCAACGAGTGAGGCCGATTCGCGGGACGCAACATCGGGCAGGCACAAGAACGTCACGTCCGACGCGTTGATGAGACGACGACGCTCCTCGATATCTTTGCGCTTCGCTTCGTCGATGCGCAGAATCTCCACGTCGGCGCGCTGCGACAGGTATTCGAAAATCTTCAGGCCGGTCGTGCCTTCCTGTCCGTCGACAAAAACTTTCGTGCTCATCTCGATCTCACTGGCTTCTTTGAAAACGGCGCGCTAGGCCGCGCGAAAACGCCATTTTAAAACCTCATCGCCGCGCGCGTGCGAAAGCGCTGGAAATGGGTGCGAAAACGGCAGAAAAACGACGATGCTCGCTCCAGGTGACATCGGCATGACGCAGGCGCGGCGTAGCAAGCAGGCACCGCGCGACGAACCGGCCAACGCGAAGTATTAGCCGGCGGCGGATATCCAGCGGGCTGTCACCTGCGCGACGCGTGCGCCGAACAGGCGCGCCGTTTCCAGATCGCCTGCAGGCGGCGCCTCTTCCGGCGACGCATCCGCCGGAGACTGCGTGAGCACGCCGGTCGAGCCGCCGACGTAATTCAGGTCGTTGCGCGTCGCGGCCTTGGTATTGGAGGGCATCAAACCTGTACCCACCCAGATCATGCCGTGCTGCATCGCGAGCGTGACGAAGTACTGGATGGTCAGGAACTTGTCGCCGTTCATCGTCGCCGAGTTGGTGAAGCCGGCCGCGATCTTGTCCTTCCAGGTCTGGCCGAACCACGGTTTTGAGCTCGCGTCGGCGAACTTCTTGAAGTCAGCGGACGGTCCGCCCATGTAGGTCGGCGCGCCGAAGATGATCGCGTCGGCGACGGCGAGTTCGGCCCACGCAGCTTCGTCGATGTCGCCGACCGGCAGAAGCTTCGCCTCTGCGCCCGCCTCCTGCGTGCCGGCGAGCACGGACTCGGCGACTTTCTTCGTGTGGCCGTAGCCGCTGTGATAAACGATGACGATCTTCGACATAAGACGCTCCCGCAAAGAAGAGGTAATTGAACGACGCACGATGCCGATGCGTTGGCGGCCCGATGCACTGCTGGTGGCCCCAACGTGTGCAGCCTGAAAGCATATAAACCCGCGCGGATCACAGAGCGCGCACGGTACGTCGGATGCGCATGCAAGCCATACGCCAATCGGCCTCCCTGCCGACAGGGCACTTGGACGTGCGCCGCGCTATCGACCGTAATTCACCACCAGCCTCGCGCTGCCGAGCGCCGCCGTGCCGATCTCATGATCGAACATCAGTGCGGGTCGGCCTTGAGCGAGGCGCAGGTCCGCAGTGTTCAATGCATACACCGTAATCACGTAGCGGTGCGGTTTACCGGGCGGCGGGCAGGGGCCGCCATAGCCGTCCGTGTCGAAGTCGTTGCGGGATTCCACCGCGCCGAGTTTCCTGAGGAAGCCGGAAGCGCTCGCGTTCTCAGGCAGGCTCGCGACAGTCGCCGGGATGCCTGCGACGGCCCAATGCCACCAGCCGCGGCCCGGGGCATCGGGATCGAACATGGTGATGGCAAAACCGCGCGTTCCGGCCGGCGCGTCATGCCACGTCAATTGCGGGGAGCGGTTACCGCCCTTGCAGTCGCCCTGATCGAAAACTTGCGGAGTATTGACTGTGCCCCCGGCCCGGAAGCTGGCGCTGGTCAGCGAGAATGCGCCTTGGGCGAAAGCGCGTGGTTCCTGCACAAGCCAGAGCGCGAGGCCCAGTGTGGCGCAGACAAAAAACGGCGTGCGGCGAATCGGTGAAGCGTACGAAACAACCAGGCAACGCAAGTGCATGTGCCGGTTCTCCTGTGTCGACCAGAGGGGCTGTTGCTGTCGGTGAGCCTGGCGCTTCGCACCTGCTCGACTTTACGCAAAGCGCTTACTCGGATCCTATGCAGCACAAGGTTGCTGCGAGGGCGCGAGCTGACTGACTCGCGCTGATTATTGTCCCTATTTTGTGCCCGAAGGTCGAATCAAGTCTAACATTAGCTCTACGATGCATCATTGTTGTGCCTAACCGGATTGCGGGCCTAAAAATCGGCTATAGTCGGAAGAATTTTCGCGTGCACTGGCCCGTGTTCCTATTAGGTAGCGTAAACATTAAGAATAAGAAGCATGTCTGAAGTTTTGGAGAGGGGTTTTCCTGTCGAGGTACGGGCAATGCAAGAGGCAGTCAAGGTCGTCATCGCCGACGATCATCCAGTAATCCTATTCGGCGCAGAACAGGCCTTGCTCAAGTTTCCCGGGATGCAGGTGGTCGCGCGTGCGCGGCAGTCGACGGAACTGATCAAGATCCTGCAAACGGTTGAGTGCGACGTGCTCGTGACCGACCTCGCGATGCCGGGCGGCCAGTTCGGCGACGGCTTGCCGTTGATCGGCTACCTGCGCCGCAACTTTGCCAAGGTTCCCATCGTCGTACTGACGATGCTGGAGAATGCCGCGCTGCTGCAACGCTTGCGAGAGCTGGGCGTGACGTCGGTTGTGAACAAGTCGGACGATCTGAGCCACATCGGACTCGCGGTGCAGCACGTGAGCCGCAACCTCGAATACATGAGCCCGTCGGTGAAAGCGTCGCTCGACGCGTTGCGCATGAATGCCGGCGGCAAGAGCGACGAGGTGATGTTATCCAGGCGCGAACTTGAAGTCGTGCGGCTCTTCGTGTCGGGAATGACCATCAAGGAAATCTCCGAGCAACTGAATCGCAGCATTAAGACGATCAGTACACAGAAGAACACGGCGATGCGCAAGCTCGGCATTGACCGCGATTCGGAGTTGTTCCAATACGCGCAAAGCAACGGCTTGCTGAATTTGTCGTCGCATTCGGCGGGAAATGGGGGCGACCCGCCTTAACCATTCGCAGCTATTTTTTGCCGCAAAAAGATAAAGGCCGCCTGTGAAAAACAGGCGGCCTTTTTATTCGAGCGGTATTGCGCAGTGACGCTTACTGGGGCGTTGACGTTGCGCCGCCGTGCGCTGCCGACCACTCAGCCGGTGCGTGCAGGAATTTTTCGACTTCGTCGAGCGTCTTCGAGTCGAAGTACTTGTTTTCCTTGGCGACGCGCAGCACGTCCCACCACGTAGCGAGCGCGTGCAGATCGACGTCGATGTCTTTCAGCACGGAGACGCTTTCTTTGAAGATGTTGTAGTGGAACAGCACGAAGCAGTGATTCACCGTCGCACCCGCAGTGCGCAGCGCGTTGATGAAGTTGATCTTGCTGCGGCTGTCGGTTGTCAGATCTTCGACGAGCAGTACACGCTGACCTTCGGTCAACAAACCTTCGATCTGCGCATTGCGGCCAAAACCCTTCGGCTTCTTGCGCACGTATTGCATCGGCACCATCAGGCGGTCGGACAGCCATGCCGCGAACGGAATGCCGGCGGTTTCACCGCCCGCCACCGCGTCGATCTGCTCGTAACCCACGTCGCGCAGAATGGTGCTTTCCGCCATTTCCATCAGGCCGCGACGAACGCGCGGGTAGGAAATCAGCTTGCGGCAATCGATATAAACCGGGCTCGCCCAGCCGGACGTGAAAATGTACGGTTTCTCCGCGTTGAAGTGCACTGCCTGTACTTCAAGCAGCATCTTGGCGGTGGTGTCGGAGATCGTCTGGCGATCGAAGCCTGTCATGGGCGGATCCTTGGGTATGAGCGGGAGAAGCGGGCGCCAAGCCCGGTGGCGCAGCAAGCGGGATATGCCGCGCCGTACTGGGCGGAATATGCAGCCAGCCAGTGGATGCCGGCCGGTTTTTGCTGCGCGCGTAGGCCGACATTTTACCCGAAACGGACCCTTCCGAGGAGGCTGTCGGCGCGGCCGTCCAGAACCGCAACGGCCGCCGCGGCGTCGAAAGCGCTGGGCAGGCATTCAGCGGGAGGGCCTGGCGCGGCTTTCTACCTGACGTCACGGCGCGATCTCGCGCTTCACCGGCTGGCTTTTTGGCTAGCTTGTGAGCGGCTTTGCGCGCCTTTACACTCACGCGAATTTCTCGGCCGCCGGCCGCCGCTGTCCTTACACCGAAATTCGGATCGCTTCCATGACGCCCGCCTCCTCTGCCGCCGAAAGTCCCGCCACCGCCCGGAACGGTTACGCCGCCCGTGCGTTGATTGCATCGGTGCTCGGCTATGCGATGGACGGCTTCGATCTGCTGATCCTCGGTTTCATGCTGCCGGTGATCGCGGCGGACCTCCACCTCAGTTCTGCACAGGCCGGCTCACTCGTCACGTGGACGTTGATCGGCGCGGTAGCCGGCGGTTTGATCTTCGGCGTGCTGAGCGACTATTGGGGCCGTGTGCGCATGCTCACCTGGACCATCCTGGTGTTCGCGGTTTTCACGGGCCTCTGCGCACTCGCGCAAGGCTATACCGACTTGCTCGCTTACCGGACCATTGCGGGCATCGGACTTGGCGGAGAGTTCGGCATCGGCATGACACTCGTGGCCGAAGCGTGGCCGGCGTCGCAGCGCGCGCGAGTGTCGTCGTATGTGGGCCTTGGTTGGCAACTCGGCGTACTGGCGGCCGCATTGCTGACGCCGCTTCTGTTGCCGCTTATCGGCTGGCGCGGCATGTTCGCGCTCGGGCTGCTGCCTGCCGTGGTGTCGTTCTTCGTGCGGCGGCGCGTCGAGGAACCGGCGCTCTTCACCGAGCGGGTCGCACGCGGCATGCGCAAGTTGCCGCTGAAGCTGCTGATAGCCGACGCACGCACGGCGCGCGCGAGCCTCGGTGTGGCGATCCTATGCTCGGTGCAGAACTTCGGCTATTACGGGCTGATGATCTGGCTGCCGAGCTATCTGTCGAAGACCTTCGGTTATTCGCTGACGAAATCGGGCGTGTGGACGGCGGCCACGGTGATCGGCATGGCGTGCGGCATCTGGCTGTTCGGCATAGCCGCCGATCGTTTCGGTCGCAAGCCTGCGTTTCTGTTCTATCAGGCAGGGGCGGTCGTCATGGTTTTCGTCTATGCGCATCTCACAACGCCAGCGGCACTGCTGATCGGCGGCGCGGCGATGGGCGTGTTCGTCAACGGAATGATTGGCGGCTACGGCGCGTTGATCTCCGAGCTTTATCCCACCGATGCGCGCGCGACCGCGCAGAACGTGCTCTTCAATGTCGGCCGGGCGGTTGGCGGCTTTGGGCCGGTCGCGGTGGGCGCTCTGGCCGCGCGCTATTCGTTTGGCGCCGCACTGCTGTCGCTCGCGTCGATCTATCTACTCGATGTGCTCGCAACTTTGTTCCTGATCCCCGAACGGCGCGGCGCCGAGCTCGAATAGCCGGCTGCCGCGTCTGCTCAAATGCGGCGCCGCAGCATGACTGGCGGGCGTTTCGCCAATGGCGAGCGGTGTTAACCAGTCAGTGCATCGACACCTGCGGGGTGTACACTAACCGACCCGCGTAGCACTCCGCACCGTCCTGCCCTCCGCCGAGGACCGACGCCGCGCCTAACCGGCGCACGCGAAAATCGCCTCGGTCGATTATCCATTCGATAGATCCAAGCGACGCCAACGTTGCGGTGTGCCGGCCCAATTTCTTACGTCTCGCAGGCAAAAAATGGACGAACAACTGAAGCAAAGCGCCCTCGCATATCACCAGAACCCGAAGCCCGGCAAGATTTCGGTCACGCCGACCAAGCCGCTATCCAATCAGCTCGACCTGTCGCTCGCATACTCGCCGGGCGTGGCCGCAGCCTGTATGGCAATTTACGACGAGCCGCTCGACGCGCAGAAGTACACCTCGCGCGGCAACCTGGTCGGTGTGATCACGAACGGCACCGCCGTGCTCGGTCTTGGCAACATCGGTCCGCTCGCCGCGAAGCCGGTCATGGAAGGCAAGGGCTGCCTCTTCAAGAAGTTCGCCGGGATTGACGTGTTCGATATCGAACTCGCCGAGTCCGATCCGGACAAGCTGGTGGAAGCCATCGCGATGCTCGAGCCGACGCTCGGCGGCATCAACCTGGAAGACATCAAGGCGCCCGAGTGCTTCTACATCGAGAAGAAGCTGCGCGAGCGTATGAAGATTCCGGTCTTCCACGACGATCAGCACGGCACGGCGATCATCGCGTCCGCGGCGATTCTGAACGGCCTGAAGGTAGTCGGCAAAAAGCTCGACGAAGTGAAACTGGTGTGTTCCGGTGCGGGCGCCGCGGCGATCGCGTGTCTGGATCTGCTGGTGAACCTCGGGTTGTCGAAGCAGAACATTCTCGTTGTCGACTCGAAGGGTGTGATCTACGAAGGTCGCGGCAATCTTGATCCGTCGAAGGAACGTTATGCCGCGAGCACCGAAGCACGCACGCTGGCTGACGCCATTCGCGGCGCGGACGTGTTCCTCGGCTGCTCGAGCGCGGGCGTGCTGAAGCCGGAGATGGTCGCGGAAATGGGCACTCAGCCGCTGATCCTCGCGCTGGCCAATCCCGAGCCGGAAATCCGCCCGGAAGAGGCGAAGAAAGTGCGTCCTGACTGCATCATCGCGACGGGCCGTTCGGACTATCCGAACCAGGTCAACAACGTGCTGTGCTTCCCGTTCATTTTCCGCGGCGCGCTCGATGTGGGCGCGACCACGATCACGGAAGAAATGAAGCTCGCGTGCGTGCGCGCGATTGCCGAACTCGCCGAAGAAACCGATCAGGGCGATGAAGTCGCAAAGGCGTACGAAGGCCACTCGCTCGAATTCGGTCCCGAGTATCTGATTCCCAAGCCGTTCGATCCGCGTCTGATCATCAAGATCGCGCCGGCCGTCGCGCAAGCGGCAATGGATTCGGGCGTTGCGACCCGTCCGATCAAGGACATGGACGCATATCGCGAAGAACTCGGCACCACCGTCTACCGCACGGGTATGGTGATGCGTCCGGTTTTCGCGGCGGCGAAGTCGGAGCCGGCTCGCATCGTGTTCGCCGAAGGTGAAGACGAGCGCGTGCTGCGCGCCGCGCAATTCGTGCTGCTGGAGAAGATTGCCAAGCCGATTCTCGTCGGCCGTCCTTCGGTAATCGAGATGCGTCTGAAGAAGATGGGTTCGAAGCTCCGGTGTGGTGAAGACTTCGAGATCGTCGATCCGGAAGACGATCCGCGCTATCAGCAATGCTGGCAGGCGTACCACGAGTTGGGTGCGCGCGAAGGCGTGACGCCGGACGTCGCGAAAGCCGCGATGCGCAAGTTCAACACGCTGATCGGCGCGATCCTCGTGCGCCTCGGCGAAGCCGACGGCATGATCTGCGGGATGATCGGTCAGTACCACACGCATCTGAAGTTCATCGAGCAGGTGCTGGGCAAGGCGGATAACGTGCAGAACTTCGCCGCCATGAATCTGCTGATGCTGCCGGGCCGCAATCTGTTCATCTGCGATACGTACGTGAACGAAACGCCCACGGCCGAGCAACTCGCCGACATGACCATGCTGGCTTCGCGCGAAATCGAAAAGTTCGGCATCACGCCGAAGGTCGCGCTGCTGTCGAACTCGAACTTCGGCAGCGCGCCGTCTGCGTCGTCGCAACGCATGGCCGCGGCTCGCAAGCTGATCGTGGAACGTGCGCCTACGCTCGAAATCGACGGCGAAATGCACGGCGACGCGGCGCTGTCCGAAATGGTCCGCAAGGCTGCGTTCCCCGGCACGACCCTCTCGGGCGAAGCCAACCTGCTGATCATGCCGAACGTGGAAGCGGCGAACATCGCGTACAACCTGTTGAAGATGGTCGGCGGCGACGGCGTGACGGTCGGCCCGTTCCTGCTGGGCGCCGAGAAGCCGGTGCATGTGCTGACGCCGGCTGCAACCGTGCGCCGGATCATCAACATGACGGCGGTGGCTTCGGCAAACGCGCGCAAGTCGGTGAACAGCAAGTAAGCGAAGCGGCGCCCGTTAGGGCGCTCCCTTCTCGCGAGCGTGTGGGTGACTAGCGCCGCGAAAATAAAAACGCCACGGAAAGAGATTCCGTGGCGTTTTTTTATGCGTGCAGCGCGAGCGCGGCGGCGGCCGCGCTCGCCGCAGTCAACACGGCGATCAGGCTGCGTGCTGCGTCGTTCCGGCTTGCGGTGAGCGCCAGCGCGTCAGCAACTCGTTCCACTTCACGCGCACACCCTTCAGGTTGTTCTCCTTGATGTGCCCGAAGCCGCGGATGCCGTCCGGCAGATTCGCGAGTTCCACCGCCAGATCGCGATTCTGCACGGTCAGCCCGCCGATCAGTTCCCGCACCAGGGCTTCGTACTCGCCGATCAGCGCGCGTTCGGTGCGACGCTCCTCTGTCTTGCCGAACACATCGAGCGCGGTGCCGCGCAGAAACTTGAACTTCGCCAGCACGTGCATCGCGCTGAACACCCAGGGGCCGTACTTCTTCTTGATCAGATGACCGTGGGCGTCCTTTTTGGAGAACATCGGCGGCGCGAGGTGGATATGCAGCTTCCAGTCGCCTTCGAAGCTGGCCTTGAGTTTTTCGATGAACGCAGGGTCGCTGTACAGGCGCGCGACCTCGTATTCGTCCTTGTAGGCCATCAGTTTGTGCAGATTCTTCGCGACCGTTTCGGTCAGAGGCAACTGGCCGTCGATCGAATCGAGCGCCGACTCGGCCACCCGCACCTGCGATACGAGCGCGCGGTAACGGTCTGCGTACGCGTCGTTTTGCCATGCGGCCAGGTAAGTCGCGCGTTTGTCGATCAGCGTGTCGAGCGCCTTCGGCGTATGCAGCGAAATGATCTTGCCGCTCGGCGTGTCGGACGCGCCCGCCTGACCTTGCGATTGCGCGTACTTGCGCAGTGCTACCGGATCGTGCGCCGCGCGCCGGCCCCATTCGAATGCCGCGCGGTTCTTCTCGACCTGCACATTGTTCAGCTCGATAGCTCGCATCAGCGACTGATAGGTCAACGGCACCCAGCCACGTTGCCATGCGTAACCGAGCACGAACGGGTTCGTGTAGATCGCGTCGCCGAGCAAGGCCACTGCGAAGTGATTGGCGTCGACCGTATCGACGCATTCGTCGCCCGCGCCCGCGCGAACGTCGGCTTCGGTGCTGCTGCCCGGAAAGCGCCAGTTGGGGTTCTTGATGAGTTCGGCGGTCGGCGTGTGTGCGCTGTTCAGCACGACACGGGTCCGGCCGGCTTGCATCCGTGACACGCATTCGTCGCTGGCGGTGACGATTGCATCGCAACCGATCACGAGACTCGCTTCGCCCATTGCAATGCGCGTGGCGTGGATGTCGCCCGGGTTGTTCGCGATCTGCACGTGGCTCATCACGGCGCCGCCTTTCTGCGCGAGGCCCGTGACATCGAGCACGGTGACACCTTTGTTCTCCAGATGCGCGGCCATGCCGAGAAGTGCGCCGATTGTCACGACGCCGGTGCCGCCCACGCCTGTCACGAGCACGCCGTAGGGACGTGCGATCGACGGGAGTGTGGGCTCCGGCACCGGCGGCATAGCGTCAGCGACGATGCCCGACGCGGCTTTCGGCTTGCGCAACTGACCGCCTTCTACGGACACGAAGCTCGGGCAAAAGCCGTTCACGCAGGAAAAGTCCTTGTTGCACGTGGACTGATTGATCTGGCGCTTCGTGCCGTATTCGGTGTCGAGCGGCTCGACTGACAGGCAGTTCGATTTCACGGAGCAGTCGCCGCAACCTTCGCACACCGCTTCGTTGATCACCACGCGGCGTGCCGGGTCCGGATACGCGCCGCGTTTCCTGCGGCGGCGTTTCTCGGTTGCGCAGGTCTGGTCGTAGATTAGAATCGTGGTGCCCGGAATCTCGCGCAGTTGACGCTGCACTTCGTCGAGCTGGTCGCGATGGTGGATGTCGATGCCCGGCGCGAGGCCCACGTTGCCCGAGTATTTTTCAGGCTCGTCCGTTACGATCGCGATTTTCGTCGCACCTTCGGCGGCCAGCTGATGGGTGATCTGCGGCACGGTCAGCACGCCGTCGACCGGTTGACCGCCCGTCATCGCTACGGCGTCGTTATAGAGCAGCTTGTAAGTAATGTTCGCTTTCGAAGCGATAGCCGCGCGAATTGCCAGCAGGCCGGAGTGGAAATAGGTTCCGTCGCCGAGATTGGCGAACACGTGCTTGTCGTTCGTGAAAGGCGCCTGGCCGATCCACGCGACGCCTTCGCCGCCCATCTGACTGAAGGTGCTCGTGCTGCGATCCATCCACACCGTCATGTAGTGGCAGCCGATGCCGGCCATTGCGCGCGAGCCTTCCGGGACATTGGTCGACGTGTTGTGCGGGCAGCCGGAGCAGAACCACGGCTTGCGCTCGACTTCGACCCGCGGGCGCGCGAGCGCTTTTTCCTTCGCTTCGATCACTGCAATGCGCGCGGCAATCCGGGCGCGGACGTCGGAGGGCAGGTCGAACTTGTCGAGCCGCGTGGCGATCGCCTTTGCGATGATCGCGGGCGACAGTTCGTAATGCGCCGGCAGCAGCCAGTTGCCCATCGGCACTGACCATTCGCCGCCCGCGCCGTCTTTCTCGTCGAACTTGCCGAACACACGCGGACGCTGCGCGTCAGGCCAGTTGTAAAGCTCTTCCTTGATTGCGTATTCGAGAATCTGGCGCTTTTCCTCGACCACGAGAATTTCGTCGAGGCCGCGAGCGAAGGCTTGCGCGCCTTGGGCTTCGAGCGGCCAGACGCAACCCACTTTGTATAGCCGTATGCCGATGCGCGAGCACGTTTCGTCGTCGAGACCCAGGTCGGTCAGCGCTTGGCGCACGTCCAGATACGCTTTGCCGCCGGTCATGATGCCAAAGCGCGCATGCGGCGAATCGATTTCGACGCGGTCCAGCTTGTTTGCACGCACGTAGGCGAGCGCCGCGTACCACTTGTAGTCGAGCAGACGCGCTTCCTGCACGAGCGGCGGATCGGGCCAGCGGATGTTCAGACCGCCCTCCGGCATCGCGAAGTCTTCCGGCAGAATGATCTGCGTGCGGTGCGGGTCTATGTCGACCGAAGCCGACGACTCGACGACGTCGGTCACGCACTTCATCGCGACCCACAGACCGGAGTAGCGGCTCATCGCCCAGCCATGCAGGCCGAAGTCCAGGTATTCCTGAACGTTCGACGGGAACAGCACCGGCAGGCCGCAGGCCTTGAAGATGTGTTCCGACTGATGTGCGAGCGTTGAAGATTTGGCTGCGTGATCGTCGCCGGCGAGCACCAGGACACCGCCGTGCCGCGACGATCCCGCCGAGTTGCCGTGCTTGAAAACGTCACCCGAACGGTCGACGCCCGGGCCTTTGCCGTACCACATCGAAAACACGCCGTCGTATTTGGCGCTTGGGTACAGATTCACCTGCTGCGAACCCCAGACGGCGGTTGCCGCGAGGTCTTCGTTGACGCCGGGCTGGAACACGACCTGATGTGAGGCGAGATGCTGTTTCGCCTTCCACAGCGATTGGTCGAGGCCGCCGAGCGGCGATCCACGGTAGCCGGAGATGAAGCCGGCCGTATTGAGTCCGGCGGCGCGGTCGCGTTCCTGCTGCAGCATCGGCAGACGCACCAGCGCCTGGATGCCGCTCATGTACGCGCGGCCGCGTTCGAGGGTGTATTTGTCGTCGAGCGTGACGGAAGATAGAGCGGCTTCGAGCGAGGCTCGCTGACCTGCGTCTAGCGGGGCATTCATTATGTGTACTCCTCCACCCAGTTTGGGATCGCCAAAACTTATGGGCCGCGGCATCTTGTGAATGCGTAGGGCCGGGGTCGCCATATTGACTTGTTTTAAGTGATGGTAGCACTGGTAAAAACCCGCCGCAGCGGTCGATCGCGGTGCTGCGACTCGCGACATTGAGCCCGCTTGCGCGAACTTCACCTGACGCTTGAGGGGAACCGGTGTAACAAGCTGTAAAAGCTACAATTTCGCGGAACCGCAGCCGACAAGTCTGTCTAACAGCGCACCTGTGAGCAATGTCTGTGTAACGCGCTGCATGTTGTGGCGCTTCAGGACAACAGGGCAGTTAGAAAAGGAGTACGCATGAACACTAGAAATATCCAGACCTTCCTGATGGTGTCGGCCGCATTTTTCGCAATCAGTGCGCCGGTTTGCTCGAACGCGAGCACGGGAGCGCCGTCCAGCGTCATTAGCCGTACGGCAGTCGTTGCGCCCGCGCGCATCGCCATCAACCGCACCGCGCGCGAAAGCGCGTCCGAGAAGAAAGACCAGAATTCCTGACGCGCTGCTAATGCGGCGTATTGCTGGCTGACCCGCCGTCGCTTGAAGTCGAGCGGCGGCGAATACGAAAAGGGCGAGGATCGTGCGATTCTCGCCCTTTTCGTTTTATCGGTGCGCAATCTGACTCACGGCCGGTTCACGGCCTCGGCGTCACGAAGTCACGCTTTGTCCTGCACCACGCCGCGGCGGATCTGATCCAGCTCGATCGATTCGAACAGCGCCTTGAAGTTGCCCTCGCCGAAACCCTGATTGCCCTTGCGTTGAATGATCTCGAAGAAGATCGGGCCGATCTGGTTCTCGGTGAAGATTTGCAGCAGCAGGTCGTCCGGCGCGCCGTCGATCAGGATTTTGCGCTTGCGCAATTCATCGAGCGGTTCACCGTGATTCGGCACGCGGCGATCGACCAGTTCGTAATACGTGTCGATCGTGTCGAGCAACGAGATGTTCGCCGCCCGCAGCCCATCAACCGTGCGGTAAATGTCGTTGCTGCCGAGCGCAATGTGCTGGATGCCTTCGCCGCGGTAGGCGTCCAGGTATTCCTGGATCTGGCCGGACGTTTCCGAACCTTCCTCGTTGATAGGAATGCGGATCTTGCCGCACGGCGACGTCATTGCCTTGGACTTCACGCCCGTTACCTTGCCTTCGATGTCGAAGTAACGCACTTCGCGGAAGTTGAACAGACGTTCGTAGAACTCAGCCCATTCCTGCATGCGGCCGCGGTGCACATTGTGCGTGAGGTGGTCGATATACGTCAGGCCGTGACCGACGGGGTTGGGATTCGCGCCGGGAATCGGCTCGAAGTCGACGTCATAGATATCGATATCGCCGACGCTGCCCGGCGCCGCGCCGTTCTTGCCGCGCCAACGGTCGACGAAATAGATCAACGAATCGCCAATGCCTTTGATCGCGGGGATGTTCAGTTCCATCGGGCCGGTTTTGTTGTCGAAGCCCCATGCGCCTTTTTCGACCGCCTGCCGGTAGGCTTTCCCTGCGTCCTGGACACGGAAGGCGATCGCGCAGATCGACGGGCCGTGCAAGCGCGCAAAGCGCTGAGCGAACGAATCCGGCTCACCGTTGACGATGAAGTTGATGTCGCCTTGCCGATATAGCGTCACATCTTTATGGCGATGCCGCGCAACGGCGGTAAAGCCCATCTGCTCGAAAAGCTTGCCCAGCGCCTTCGGATCGGGTGCGGTGTATTCGATGAACTCGAAGCCGTCGGTGCCGACCGGATTTTCCCAAGTTGCAACCTGCATTGTCTGTCTCCATGTCGAGGGCGCGTCGCGCCGGTATCGCGGCTACGGAAGTTCACCGCGACCGAATGACGCAAGTGTAAAGGCGGCTTCGCGGCGAAAACTTGCGAACTTAATCACGTCGAGCTACGCTCGCGCTATTTTCTAGCTCCATATTGAGAGCGCGAGGCAGAAAGTGGCCAATATAGAGATAGACGCGATCGACCGGCGTATTCTGGCGATTCTTCAGGAGAACGGCCGGCTGTCCAATCAGGAAATCGCCGAGCGGATCAATCTCTCGCCGAGCCCCTGTTTGCGACGCATACGCCGGCTCGAGGAGAGCGGCGTGATCCGCGGCTATGTTGCGTTGCTGGATGCCAAGCGCCTGGGGCTCGATCTGCTCGCGTACGTCAATGTGCGGTTGGAAAAGCGCGGCGGGCCGGCGCTGAGTCCGCGCGGGGACGCGACGCACGCGGATCTTTTCCGTGCGGCCGTTCAGGCATGGCCGGAAGTGGTGGCTTGTCACGCTATGACTGGTGACATGGACTATCTGTTGCGCGTACAAGTGGAAGACATGGCGCACTTTTCGCGCTTCGTGCAGGACCAACTGTTGCATCACCCGTCGGTGATTGACGTGAAGACGAGCTTTTCGCTCGAAAAGATCAAGGAGACGACCGCGTTGCCGATCTTATAAGTCCCGCTAGTGCAGTTCCACGCAGGAAGCAAAAAGGGCAGCCCTGAGGCTGCCCTTTTTCATGTTCGCCCGCTGCGGCCGAACATTCAGGCTGCGGCGGCTGTCGGCATGAAGCTTTCCAGCAGTTTCGAAGTACGCCGAGCTTGACGTTTGAGCGCGTAGTCAAACACAGCGGCCTGTTCCTGCAGCATCTCCGTAATGATGCTGGTCTGATCGGCCGGCGGCAGCGTCAGATAGGCGTCCGCTTCGCCGTACGCGTACTCGATCTTCATGCCCGCTTTCTTCGCGATGTGCATCATGGTCGAATTGCGCGACAGGCAGTGCATGTACAGCATGGTGACATGCGTGTTGCGGCTGCGAATTGCAGCGCGCTCAAACAGCTTGGAGCCGATACCTTGGCCGCGCACGCTTTCGAGCACGGACACGCCGAACTCCGCCGTACGCTTGTCGCCTTCGGCGGGCAGGTAGGCGAGGTGACCGACGCCGGTGAGCTGCAGCTGATCGTCGAACACGCCGAATACGGTGTCGCGCGTGAAATCGATGGCGCGCACGTAATTCTCGATAACGCGATCCGGCACGATTTGCCCAAAGCGCAACAGGCGGTCGTCTTCGTCTAGCGTGAGAAAGTGAGCCAGCAGGCGTTCACGGTCGATCGCAGTGAGTTCACGAACCAGAGCAGGTGCACGACCGGCTGGCAGCGACGCGCGATCGTGCGCGACGATCGGTTCGGCGGCGCGGGGTGTAATCAGGTTCATGGTCAGGTTCTCCTTGTGATCGTGCGGCGTTGTTGCACCGCAAAAACGATTGTAACGGATATGCGAATCCGGCACTAGGGAAAACCCGTACCAAACTTGGAGGCTGTGGTCTAAACTCGGGGCGACTTGATGTTAAGTATTTGAATATTATAAATAAATTAAAAAGAACGAGCGTTCGTGCGTGTTGTCGCACTCACGCAACTTACGCGGATTTCAGTTCGCAGACCGCTGTCCTGCGCTATTTCACGGCCGCCGAGCCCAGCCCGTGATCGACCATCGCCACAACCTGCTCCGCAAATTCCCTGTAGCCCATGCGCCCGCCTGGTTTAAGCCAGGTGAACGTCCAGTTGATCATGCCGAACACCATCATCGTTAGCGCGGTCTGGTTCTCGCGCGTGGCGCGCTCCGGATAGGCGCGCGCCAGCTGCCGCGCGAATGCGGCTACGACATCGCGCTGGCGGTTGAGGATCACCTCGCGCTGCGCGTCGACGAGATATTTCACGTCGTTCAGAAGTGCAACATGCCGGCTGTGCGAGGTTTCGTATTCGGAAAGAAAGGCGCGGATCAATTCCGCGAACGTCTCGCGCTCAGTCAGGCCGCGGCGCTGGCTCGCGCCTTCGACCTCCGCAATGATCAGCATCAGCCGTTTGGTGTAACGGTCGAGTAGATCGAACAGGATTGCTTCCTTGCTCGCGTAGTAGTGATACAGGCGCGCTTTCGACGTGCCGCTCGCCGCGGCGAGATCTGACATCGACGTGCTCGGATAACTCGTCTGCGCGAACTTCGCTGCTGCTAATTCGAGAATCTGTTCGCGCTGCGTTTCGTGGTCGGGGGCTCGGGTGCGGGCCATGATGGTCTAATTATTGGTGTGGGCAAGGTGCGAGCGCTGCGCACAGTTCCAGCGTGCGCCATGCGTTGGCGTCGCCGCGCAGCCTGATGCGGCGGGTCGCGGCCATTTCGCGGAAGCGCCAGAGCACGATGCTGTCGCTGACGAGAAACCCCAACTCTGCGGTCATCACCTCGGCGGCCACGCGGGCGGCGGGTTGCCAGTCCACGGTGACGTGCTCGAGTATCAGCGCGTCGAGATCGGCGAAGCTGCCGCTCGTGAACGTGTTGTCGCGCCAGCGTCGCGTTTCGCCGTTCGCATGTTTGGCTTCCTGCCACTCCAGCGCGAGCCGGCTGATTCGCAAGACGGAAATGGGCGCGGCGTCGGGCATCCGCCCTTGCAAAACGGCCGGCGCGAACATGCCGACGGACGTCGCGCGGTCCCTGCGGCTATGCGCCCAGGCGCCGGCGTCGGTGAGGTCGCGAATCGACAGACGCACTTCGTTCAGTCGCTGTGGATTGTTGCGCAGGTAATAGCACACGCGACGAAGCATCAATTGATCGGATGCGCTTTCGCCATGCCAGACCACCAGGTTTGCGTCGTCGCGCGCAATGGCTTGTAGCGCTGCAGCGTGCTCACGGAACTCGCGAAGGAAGTCGCGCTTCGTGTCGGTGCTCACGCGGTCCCAGAAAGCGGCGCGCACTTCGGGACCGTCGTCGATGCCGCGTAGCGGCCCGACCGCCAGATCGTCGCGCAGTGCGTGCACGCGATCGTTGCGTCCCACTTCGCGCAACGCGGTGCGCAATGATTCTGCGGCGACATCGCCGTTGGTGAGATGGATGGTGCTCATCGGCCGTGAGTGGATTCTTGTTGGGCGATTGCCAAAGGGGCCGCTCGCAAGACGGACTCAACGGTCCGGTTGCGAGCGGCCCCTAGTGTAAGCGGATCGCGGAACGGCTCAAAGCTTCGCGGCATCAAGTCCCAATCACGCTCAGCGCTCGTCGTAGCTCACTACCACGCGGTCGCTGACTGGATGGCACTGACACGTCAGCACGAAGCCGTCGCGGATTTCGTGCTCTTCCAGCGTGTAATTCTTTTCCATCCGCATTTCGCCTTCAACCACTTTGGCGCGGCACGTGCAGCAGACGCCGCCTTTGCATGCATACGGCAGCGCAAGGCCGGCGCGCAGACCGACGTCGAGTACGCTCACGCCCTGATACGGCAGACGCAGCTTGCGACGCTTGCCGTCGAGCACGATTTCGAGGTCCGCAGCGGGCGTGTTTTCGGTGATTTCGACGGGCGGCACGCCCGCCTGGGGTAACGGCGAGCCGAAGCGTTCCACGTGCACCTTCTCGGACGGCACACCGGCAGCTTTCAGCGCGGCCTCGGCGGCGTCCATCATCGGCGCGGGACCGCAGATAAACGCTTCGTCGACGGAATCCGCCGGCACGAGGCTGTCGAGGAACGCCGCGCACTTCTGCTGGTCGAGCACGCCGTTGAACAGTTCGACGTCCTGCAAATCGTCCGACAGCACGTGATAGAGCACGAAGCGGTTCATGAAGCGGTTCTTCAGGTCTTCCAGCTCTTCCGCGAACATGATCTGGTCCACGCTGCGGTTGCCGTAGATCAACGTGAAAGTGCTGCGCGGTTCCAACTCGAGCGTCGTCTTGATGATCGCGAGCACCGGCGTAATGCCCGAGCCGCCCGCGAAGGCGACGTACTGCTGGCCGTGATCCGCGTTCAGATGGGTGAAGAAGCGGCCGTCGGGCGTCATGACGTCGATCGTGTGGCCCGGCTGCAAAGTATCGAAAGCGAAGTTCGAAAAGCGTCCACCGCGCACGCGCTTGATGCCGATGCGCAGTTCTCCGTCGCGGTCGTAGTCGGTGACGCCCACGCAGATCGAATACGACCGGCGCGTTTCCTCTCCGTCGATATGCGTTTTCAGCGTGACGAACTGGCCCTGCGTGAAGCGATAAAGCTCGCGCAGTTCCACGGGAACTTCGAACGCGACCGAGACGGCGTCGGCGGTTTCTGGCCGCACTTCGCGGATACGCAGCGGATGGAATTGCGGAGTGGCCATATCAGTATGGTTTGAAGTAGTCGAAGGGTTCGCGGCAGTCGATGCAGCGGTACAAGGCTTTGCAAGCGGTGGAGCCGAACTGCGCGAGTCGTTCCGTATGCGCCGAGCCGCACCTTGGGCACGACGGCGCGGGCAGAGCGCGCGGCACGAAGCGCAGTACTTTTTCCTGAGCACCGGCCGGACCGGCCGCCGACCCGCAATTGCCCGTGGGCGGCGCAATTCCGTAAGCGCGCAGTTTTTCGCGGGCGTCGGGCGTCATCCAGTCGGTGGTCCATGCGGGCGCGAGGACGGTCGAGATCCGGTACGGTTTGAGTTCCGCGACGTCGAGCGCATGCGCGACGTCTTCCGCGATCTGCGACATTGCCGGGCAACCGGAGTAGGTCGGCGTGATCACGACTTCGAGTGCGCCGTCCTCGGCGCGCCGGACGTCGCGCAATATGCCGAGTTCGCGAATCGACACCACCGGAATCTCCGGATCGGGCACCGCTTCGAGCACGGCCCACGCGCGTTGGACGGATGCGTCGGCTCGTGGCGTCGTAGTCGAGGTCGTCATCGTCGAATGGCCCGTATTACCAGGTGGCGCCGGGATGCTGGCGCGCCAGGCTTTGCATTTCGGCCAGCACGAAGCCCATGTGCTCGGAATGCTCGCCGTGCTTACCGGTCGTGATGTGCTTGACTGCTTCGGGCAGCGTGAGCGTGGCTTGCTCGAGCGTCGCGCGAACGTCGTCGAGCCAGGCGGCTTCGAGATCTGCGGTCAGCGGGCCAATGCCTGAGGCGGCGATGGTCTCTTCGACAGGATCGGTGCTGAAGAACTCACGCGTGTACGGCAGCAGATAGTCCAGCGCAGCCTGCGCGCGCCGATGCGATTCCTCTGTGCCGTCGCCGAAGCGGATCAGCCATTCACTCGCGTGATGCACGTGGTAGCTGGCTTCCTTGATCGACTTCGACGCGATCGCGGCAAGCTGGGCGTCCGTCGATTGCGTGAGCGCCGTCCACAGATGCGCCATCAACGTGGAGTACAGAAAGTTGCGCACGATAGTGACCGCGTAGTCCTTCTCGACTTGTGCGGTAGCCGACAGCGGACCGCAGTGCGGCAGTTCGGCGAGCGTGTAGTTCGTAAATTCACGCTCGGCGCGAAAGTACGCGTAATCGTCTTCCGTGCGCGTCTTGCCGGTGAGTTGCTGTTCGAGCGAGGCCGCGTGCGTATAAAGCAGGCGCGCCTGGCCGATCAGATCGAGGCTCATGTTCGACAGCGCGATGTCTTCTTCGAGAATCGGGCCGTGGCCGCACCACTCGCTATTGCGCTGACCGAGTATCAGCGCGGTATCCGCGAGGCGCAGCACGTATTGCAGATGTTCAGGCGTGATGGTCATGGCCGCGCTTACATGTGGTTGACTTCGTCGGGAAGCGTGTAGAACGTCGGATGGCGATAGATCTTGTCGCCGGCCGGGTCGAACAGTTCGGGCTTGTCTTGCGGCGCGGACGCCGTGATCGCCGACGACGGCACGACCCAGATGCTCACGCCTTCCTGACGGCGTGTGTAGACGTCGCGCGCCATGCGCAGCGCCATTTGCGCGTCGGCGGCGTGCAGGCTGCCGCAGTGCTTATGGTCGAGTCCCTGCTTGCTGCGCACGAAGACTTCCCAGATTGGCCATTCCTTGTTCATTCCTGATCTCCTGATTCTTTGCCGGGCGTGCCGCGCTTGTCAGGCGGCGTGCTGTTGTGCGCGCTGGCGCTGCTTTTCGGCGTGGGCGAGGGCGGCTTCGCGGACCCAGGCGCCCTCGTTATGAGCTTTGACGCGGGTGCCGAGACGATCGCGATTGCACGGGCCGTCGCCGTTCACGACGCGCCAGAATTCTTCCCAGTCGATGTCGCCGTAGTCGTGATGGCCGCGCGCCTCGTTCCATTTGAGGTCGGGGTCGGGCAGCGTGACGCCGAGGACCTTGGCCTGATCGACGGTGGCGTCGACGAATTTCTGGCGAAGGTCGTCGTTCGAAATGCGCTTGATGCCCCATTTCGACGACTGATTGCTATGGATCGAGTCCTTGTCGCTCGGCCCGAACATCATCAGCACCGGCCACCACCAGCGGTTCACCGCCTGCTGGACGAGCTCGCGCTGAGCTTCGGTGCCCGACATCATCGCCATCAACGCGTCGAAACCCTGGCGCTGATGAAACGACTCTTCCTTGCAGATGCGGATCATCGCGCGGGCGTAGGGGCCGTACGTGCAACGGCACAGCGGAATCTGGTTCATGATTGCCGCGCCGTCGACCAGCCAGCCGATCACGCCGACGTCGGCCCACGTGGGCGTTGGGTAATTGAAGATGCTCGAATACTTCGCTTTGCCGGAATGCAGCGCCGCAACCAGCTGGTCGCGCGAGACGCCGAGCGTTTCTGCCGCGCTATATAGATAGAGACCGTGGCCCGCTTCGTCCTGCACTTTGGCGAGCAGGATCGCTTTGCGCTTGAGGCTTGGTGCGCGCGTGATCCAGTTGCCTTCCGGCAGCATGCCGACGATTTCCGAATGCGCATGTTGCGAAATCTGGCGCACCAGAGTCTTGCGGTAAGCGTCGGGCATCCAGTCTTGCGGCTCGATCTTGCCGTCGGCGGCCATCACGGCGTCGAACTGGGTCTGCTCGGGCGACGTCGCGCCAGCGTCCAGCGAAGCGACGTTGCCGGGAATATCCAGGGATTGCGTGTACATGGGGACTCTCTTCGCGGGAGTTGTCTGGTGCGAACAGTATAAACCAACCGACCGGTCGGTTAATAGATTTTTTTGAGACGAGCGGGGCATCGCCACGGCGGCGGCGTAGTCGCACGAAAGACGTTTCGGCGGGCGGCAGGTCCCCGGGCCGACGCTTAACCTATAAAATTGCGAATTGGCCGCGATTCGCGGCCTTCCTGCATCCTCGGTACTCATGTTACGTCTCAGCGAAATCAAACTCCCGCTCGATCACCCCGAGAGCGCGTTCGAAGCCGCCGTCCGCGCGCGCCTCTCGGAACTCGGCGTGCCTGACGACGGGCTCGTCCGCTACACGGTTTTCCGGCGGGCTCACGACGCGCGCAAGCGCGCCGACATCAAGCTCACCTATATAGTCGACGTGGAAGTCGCGGACGAAGCGGCCGCGCTCAAGCGAATCGCCGACGTGCCGCACTGCGGGCTCACACCGGACATGACGTACCGTTTTGTCGCAAAGGCGCCGGCGCAACTCGCGACGCCGCGTCCCGTGGTGATCGGCATGGGCCCTTGCGGACTTTTCGCGGGGCTGATCCTCGCGCAGATGGGCTTCCGGCCGATCATTCTCGAACGAGGCAAGGCGGTGCGCGAGCGCACCAAAGACACTTTCGGACTGTGGCGCAAGTCGGTGCTGAATCCGGAATCGAACGTGCAGTTCGGTGAGGGCGGTGCGGGCACTTTCTCCGACGGCAAGCTCTACAGCCAGATCAAGGACCCGAAACACTACGGCCGCAAAGTGCTGGACGAGTTCGTCCGCGCCGGCGCGCCGGAAGACATCCTGTATCTGAGCCGGCCCCATATCGGCACGTTCCGCCTGGTGAGCATGGTCGAGAAGATGCGCGCGACCATTCACGAACTGGGCGGCGAAGTGCGTTTCGAGACGCGCGTGGACGATATCGACATCGACCAGGGGAAAGTGCGCGGGCTGAAGCTGTCGACGGGCGAAACGCTGCGCTGCGATCATGTCGTGCTGGCCGTTGGGCACAGCGCGCGCGATACATTCCACATGCTGCACGAACGCGGCGTCTATATAGAAGCGAAGCCGTTCTCGCTGGGATTCCGGATCGAGCATCCGCAGGGTTTGATCGACCGTAGCCGGTTCGGCAAGTTTGCGGGCCACAAGCAGCTGGGCGCCGCGGACTACAAGGTCGTGCACCACTGCAGCAACGGGCGTGCGGTGTACAGCTTCTGCATGTGCCCGGGCGGTACCGTGGTCGCGGCGACGTCCGAGCCCGGACGCGTGGTCACAAATGGCATGAGCCAGTACTCGCGCGCTGAACGCAATGCGAACGCGGGGATCGTCGTTGGCATTACTCCGGACGATTACCCCGGAGGCCCGCTTGCCGGGATCGCGTTCCAGCGCAAGTGGGAAGAGCGGGCGTTCGAGCTCGGAGGCGGAAACTACATGGCGCCGGGCCAACTGGTCGGCGACTTCATTGCTGGGCGGCCGTCCACGTCGCTGGGTTCCGTGGTGCCGTCTTATAAGCCAGGCGTGCATCCCACGGATCTCAGTACGGCTCTGCCGGACTACGTGATCGAGGCAATTCGCGAAGCGCTGCCGCAAATGGACAAGAAGATCGCCGGTTTTGCGATGCACGACGCTGTGTTGACGGGGGTGGAGACGCGGACCTCGTCGCCAATTCGGGTGCGTCGACGGGAGGACTATCAAAGCATGAACGTCGAGGGTCTCTATCCGGCTGGAGAGGGCGCGGGCTACGCGGGTGGCATCTATTCGGCTGCGATCGACGGGATAGAAGTCGCCGAGGCGCTCGCTTTGAAGATGACTGGGGCGAAAGCGGCGTTGTAAGTGAGTTGGGCCGCTGCTGGCTGCGAGGCGCGCGCTGCGGTTGCCGCGGTGACACTGCTCGCCGCGTTGGGCGGTCCGATCGTGCACAATGCCCGTTTTGCTTCGAGCCAGACACCGGAATGACCATTCGTTCTTTCGCCGCCGCATGCGGCGCGGCCCTGCTTTCCCAGTTTGCCGTTTCATCCACTGCCGCTGCCGCCGATGCCCCGGCGCATTGGGTCACCGCGTGGGCTACGGCGCTGCAACCCATTCCGCAGCGGTCCGATTTGCCGCCGCTGTACCGCGCGCCGGAAGTGGCTGGGCGCACTGTCCGTCAGATCGTTTATCCGACGCTGTCCGGAAAGTCTGCGCGAATCCACCTCAGTAACGAGTACGGTAAGACGCCGCTCTTGATCGAGGACCTGCGCATCGCTCGGTCCGCTGGCGGCGCGGCGGCTTCCGCAAACGGCGGCGCGCGCGTGACGTTCAATGGAAGGGGCGCCGTGAGCGTACCGCCAGGCCGCGAACTGGACAGCGATCGGATTGCGATGGACATCGACGCGGGCGCCCCATATGCAATCAGCGCGTTCATGGGTCCGGAACAGCGGATCGTGGCATGGCATCGCGTTGCCAACCAGCTCAATTACGTTTCGGCGCCGGGCAACCATGCCGCGGACGCGGGCGCAGAGGCGTTTCGCGCGCGCTTCACTCAATATGTATGGGCGACGGCGTTGTCGGTGGACGCGGTACCTGAAGCGACCGCAATTGCGGCGATCGGCGATTCGATCACAGACGGCATGCGCTCCAGCCTGAACCAGAATCGGCGATGGCCCGACGTTTTCGCCCGCCGGTTGGCCACTTCGGGGAACCGGTCGACGGCGGTGGTTAATTTGGGCATCAGCGGCAACCGGTTGCTGAACGATTCGCCCTGCTATGGCGACGCGCTAATGACGCGCTTTGGCCGCGACGTGCTCGAGCGGCCGGGCGTCAAGGCAGTCGTTGTGCTGATCGGCATCAACGATATCAATTTCGCGGCCATGCCGGCACGCAGCGGTCTTGATTGCGACTTCCCGCATGCTTCGGTGACCGCGGCCGACCTGATTGCGGGCTACCAGCGGGTGATTGCAGCTGCGCGACACGCGGGAGTAAAGGTGTTCGGCGGAACATTGACGCCCGCGTCGCTCCCACCGCAAAGGGAAAGTATTCGCCTTGCGGTGAACGAATGGATCCGGTCGAGCCATGCTTTCGACGGCGTAGTCGACTTCGACGCCGCGCTGCGCGATGCGGCGCAACCGGATCGTCTTCAGGGCAAGTTCGATAGCGGCGATCACATCCATCCGAGCGACGCCGGGTACGCTGCCATGGCCGGCGCGGTGCCTGTCGAGGCGCTGGTAAATTCGGCGCGCAAATAAGGTCGCCGAAAAGCTATCGCCACCCTTGCCATGAGGCTGTGAGTGACCTATGATTCGCCTCCTCGTTTGTGAACGAGGGCCGCGGCGGAAACTAGCGGCGGTTGAGTCAACAAGGTTTTAAGCGAAAGCGAAAAAAACTAGTTGACGAAACAGAAGAGAGTCTTCATAATCTCGTTTCTCTGCTGCAGATGCAGCGACGCAGAACGAAGCGGTGCCGGGTGGTGGTGGTAGGGCAGCGCGGAGTGAGCGGATCGATCTTTAAAAACTAACAGCCGATAAGTGT
>Ga0256908_1000039_pt1 | contig 99220 bp, 99 predicted proteins | sample MC6MC0761MT_FD_186331 | JGI IMG/M metagenome (GOLD analysis project Ga0256908, IMG submission 186331) | Metatranscriptome of enriched soil aggregate microbial communities from Iowa State University, Ames, United States - MC6-MC0761-MT... | ecosystem: Environmental > Terrestrial > Soil >... | reverse complement strand
ACGGATCGCTTATTGTTTTCATCACAGCGATAGTCATTTTGGAGTGGAGATGCGATCGTTGAGCATCGAACGCATCACACGTTAAGCTCAGACGATCAATGCACGCAACGGTACAAAATGGCGATGCTATGCAATCGCCTTGATGAAAACAAAGGCACTTTTGGTCCTTTTGTTGCCGGACAAAAGGACAGACAAGATAGTTTACTACATGTGGATGTTCACTTATAATCATGAGTATTATTGCAGTTTTTGACAAAAAAGTGCGTAAAATGCTCTTTTAAATGTAAAAAACATGTAAAAGGCCTATACATTATTTCATTTTCCAATATTATTTCGTTATAATTGTAGAAATCGAAACATCACGAAAACACTATTATGGAAAACAATCGTTATTTGTCTTACAATCGTATTGTGAGAACCAGGAGTAAAGAGAAGACATTAACTCTTTTAATCGCATCAGCTGTTATTATCGCCATTGCCGGAGCATTACTGCTCAGCTCAGGATTGAAGTAAAGCTTATTATAACATAAATAAAGCCCCTCCATGAGGGGCTTTATTCGTAAAATAGTCTTTAGTTTAGAAGATAATGGCTGTGGCATTTGCCGTGGACGTAGCCTGGGCCCAGGCAGCTGAAAAATAAGCACCAGGCGGCAGGCAGGGCGGCGTGGGTTGCCCCATTGTGTTGGAGCTCATGTACCCAAATCCGACACTACAGGAAGCGAGGCCGGTACCACCAGACATATATATAATTTTGATTGAACTAATATCAAAACCACCCAGTGAAGTAAAAGTTGAAATACCCGGCGGTATGGTAGCAATGGCACCGTAGCCGGTCATAGTGGCTTCGTAGGTGCAAGCCGTAAGATTGTTGACCGTCAGAACGTTGGCTTGTGCTATACCGGCTTTACCCAGCAGGGCGCATATACCCAATAATAGTTTTTTCATGAAATTATTGTTTAAAGAGTAAATAATACTCAAATATAGGAATAAATAAAACGAATGCCGGGGATTAAAATTGAGTATTTTTGATCTTTAAATACTGATAATCAGCCTAATAAATCATTATCTAAATGCTCCTGAAATCCATAAAATACATCTTGTTATTATGCTTAATTCCATTCTGTATACATGCCCAGCAAGCTGGTTTGGATACAGAAGCTCCGGAGCCGCAATCCTGGCAGCTGTCTGCCGGGGATACCGCAATCATCTTTGCAGATATAGCCTATATACGCAACAGCCCCGGATTAGAAGGCACCACGGTGACCGATTCTCTGCCGGCCGGCACAAAAGTAAATATGGAGGGGGAAGCCCTCAGCAGCAGTACTGTAAAGGGTTTCCGGGCAGCCTGGCAGGAGATCAGCTACCGTAAAGACGGACAAAAAAAGCATGGTTATATCTGGCTGGGACTTTTAGCAATAGGTCACACCAGGATAGATAATGGAAAAATCTGCATCTATGGCTTTGACCGGTATGTGCCGGTACAGGGAGATCAGTATGCATCCTTTAGCTGTGCGGTAAAACTGATCGGTCCGCAGCAGCAGATCGTCGCCAGGCATCCCTTCTCCTTTGGTTATACCGAACAAAGTGCCACTGAAATAAAGGGCTTGAATGGTATGGGACTAAAAGGCCTGCGCAATATTGTGCGGATCGGTTTCCTGGGCGAGGCTTGCGCCATATCTTCTGATTACTTTTACTTCGGCTGGAACGGTAATACCTTTATTCCCCTGCCGGGAGCCTACCGGGTGAGTGATGCGGGTGTATTCTACCATAGCGAACAAATGCTCTTTCCTTCAGAGCATAAAAAGGCGGCCAATATCATCTATAAAATGATCGAAGAAGGCGAAGCTATTGAAGAAAATAATGGCAAGGAGATCCTGTATAAGATCAGGAAAAAGAAAGAGACTTATCTGTGGAACGGGAAGGGGTATGTATTGATTAAGGGGCAGAAAAAATAATCTGTAAATGAGTTTACAAAATGTATCCGCTTTGTGTCCGCGGCATAAAAAAAGCGCTTCAGCATTAATGCTAAAACGCTTGCCTCTATTAGCGTGGTCCCACTCGGGCTTGAACCAAGGACCCTCTGATTATGAGTCAGATGCTCTAACCAACTGAGCTATAGGACCAGACAGCTACAAGAGCTGTACTAAAGGATTGCAAAGATAATGAAAATTATTTCTCTGCAAAATTTAAAGACAAAATTTCAAAAATTCAACCAAAAACCTATATTTGCTTCTATATTACTTAATCATCAAAATATAATTACAATGTCTGAACAACAAAATCAAGACCAGGGAATCAATATTGAACTGACAGACGAGCAAGCGAACGGTACTTACTCTAACTTAGCGATCATCACTCACTCTTACTCTGAGTTCGTAATGGACTTTATCAGTGTAATGCCGGGTATGCCTAAAGCTAAAGTTAACTCTCGTATCGTTATGACTCCGCACAATGCGAAACGTCTGATGAGAGCGCTGATCGATAACATTAAACGTTACGAAACCCAAAATGGTCTGATCAAAGACGAACAGGAAGGTGGTGTGCCAATGAACCTGGGTGGAACGACTGGTGAAGCTTAATTTCAACATTAACATGTATATCAAAGAGCTACTGTTTTACAGTGGCTCTTTTTTATTCCCCACCGCGTTTCGCGAAACGTAAAATAAATTGTAATTTTGCACAACATTTAATCATTCCATTTAGGCCAAGCCTTTTCTTCGACAATGACGGAAAAAATTTTAATTCTTGATTTCGGCTCTCAGTACACTCAACTGATTGCCCGTGCCATTCGTGAACTGAATGTGTATTGTGAGATCGTTCCATGCTTAAAACCAATAGAGATCACTCCGGATATTAAAGGGATTATCCTTTCCGGCAGCCCTTTCTCTGTTAATGACCCGAATGCTCCTAAACCGGATATCAGCCAGTGGAGTAATCAGGTCCCGGTATTGGGTGTATGTTACGGTGCGCAGCTTATTGCACAGCAAAACGGTGGCCTGGTTGCGAAATCAAACAGTCGTGAGTACGGAAGAGCGCACCTGGTTATGGAAAACCAGGAATGTTTCCTGAGTAATATCAGTGAAGGTTCCCAGGTTTGGATGAGCCATAGCGATAGTATTAAAGAACTGCCAGAAGGCTTTACCCTGCTGGCGAAAACAAACAGTATCCCTGTAGCGGCTTACCGCGTAGATAAATATGCACAACCGGTGTATGGTATTCAGTTCCACCCGGAAGTGACACACAGTACTGAAGGCCGCAAAATGATCAAAAACTTTGTGGTTGATGTATGTAAATGCAGCCAGTCCTGGACTTCTGCAGCTTATGTTGAAGAAACAATTGCTAACCTGAAAGCCCAATTGGGTGACAGCAAAGTGGTTATGGCACTGAGTGGTGGTGTAGACTCTACCGTTGCAGCTACCCTGATACACAGAGCGATTGGCGATAAACTGTATTGTATTTTTGTAGACAATGGTCTGCTGAGAAAGAATGAATATGAAGATGTACTGGAAAGCTACAAGGTATTAGGCCTGAATGTTAAAGGTATTGATGCGAAAGACCGTTTCTACAGCAAACTGGATGGCGTAAGCGATCCGGAAGGCAAGCGTAAGATCATCGGTGGTTTATTCATCGACATCTTCCAGGAAGAAGCACATCATTTAGAAGATGTATCATTCCTGGGTCAGGGTACAATCTACCCTGATGTGATTGAATCCGTATCTGTTAACGGTCCTTCTGTAACCATCAAATCACACCATAATGTGGGTGGCTTACCGGAAAAAATGAACCTGAAACTGGTTGAACCACTGCGTTTCCTGTTTAAAGACGAGGTGCGCCGTGTAGGTAAAGAGCTTGGTATCCAGGCTTCTTTCCTGGAGCGTCATCCTTTCCCTGGTCCGGGTCTGGGTATCCGTATCCTGGGTGCGGTAACTCCTGAAAAAGTACAGATGCTGCAGGATGCTGATGATATCTATGTAAAACTGCTGAAATCGACCGGCGAATATAATAATGTATGGCAGGCAGGTACCATCCTGTTACCGGTACAGAGTGTAGGGGTTATGGGCGATGAGCGTACTTACGAATTTACAGTTGCCCTGCGTGCAGTGACTTCTGTAGATGGTATGACCGCAGACTGGGCACACCTCCCTTACGATTTCCTGGCTAAGGTATCGAACGATATCATCAACAATGTAAGAGGTATCAACCGTGTGGTATACGACATCAGCTCTAAGCCACCGGCTACCATTGAATGGGAATAATCCGATTATTAAATCATATTTTTGAAAGCCATTATTGTATAATGGCTTTTTTATTGTAATTGAACATGAGAATATTATTTGCTGCGAACCGTTTTCCATACCCTCCTTACCGGGGTGATAAGCTGAAAATATATAACCTGGCCAAAAGGATAGGCCGGCAGCATGAGATACACCTGCTTACGTTCCTGGAAGATGAAAGCGATCTGCAATACCTTCCGGAACTGGAAAAGATATTTAAAACGGTGCACCTGGTACGCCTGTCCAAAGCGAAAAGCTATAGTAATGTGCTGAAGGCAATTGCGGGCAGTACACCATTTCAGGTAGCCTATTTCGAATCGGCAGCTATGCATGGCAAAGTAGCCGAACTGCTGCAACAGCACCAGTTTGATGCCATACATGTGCAGCACCTGAGAATGGCACAGTACTTTGCAGCGTATCCAAATGTACCACGCATACTGGACCTGCCGGATGCCTACTCTCTGTACTGGAAACGTAGAATAGAAGCCACTTCCGGCATAAAGAAAATATTTAACCGCATAGAATATAACCGTGTGCGCCGCTACGAACCGGTACTCAACCGCTTTGATCTTACACTGGTTTGTTCCCGTGAAGATCAGTCATGGCTGATCAATGAGCAGCATATCAGCAATGTACAGATCCTGCCCAATGGAGTAGATACCGCAACCTTCTATAATGAAGCACATGATTATGCCCAGGATAAGATCGTACTCTTTACCGGCAATATGGATTATGCCCCGAATGTAGATGCAGTACAATACTTCGCAAAAGACATCTTCCCTACTCTGCAGGAACGCCATCCGGGACTGCGTTTCATCATCGCCGGACAAAGACCGGTTGATGCTGTAAAAGCACTGGAAAGCGAACATATCAGCGTGACCGGTTTTGTGAAAGACCTGAAAGAGGTGTACAAAACGGCAGCTATCGTAACTGCACCGCTGCGCTTTGGGGCGGGCACGCAGAATAAGGTACTGGAGGCTATGGCTATGGCCGTACCGGTAGTGAGCATGAATGTGGGATTCAAGGGATTAAATATCGACTCCGGAGAAGGGGTCATCCTGGCGACCGATACGACTGCATTTATCGAGGCCTGCGATCAGCTGCTGAAGGATCGCTCCTATCGTGAAAAAGTAGGTACAGCGGGCAAAAGCGTTATTGATACACAGTTTGACTGGGATGTGGTGAGTAAAAAACTTGAAGATTATTTCACACAGATTAGTAGAAAAGATTAGGCAAAAAGCATAGTTTAGCGGTTTATTGTAAACCCCTGAACAAATGAATAAATACATCAGCATTATGGCCACAGGTATGCTGTGCCTGGGCCTGTCTTTGACCGCTGCTGCACAGCAGAAATCAGTACTGACGCAGATATCAAATCCGGGAAGAGTATTTCCCAGTGCAGACCTGGAATCATACAAACCACAACTGGAGCAGCAATTTGGTACTGAGAAAGCCGCAATAATCCTGAGCCGGGTAACCCAGAAAGGCTGGCCGGAAGCTATTAATACCATTGACGAGCGTCTGGAAGATCCGGCACAGAATACCATAAAGAAATTCAAGGTAAGAACCGTTGCCATGATCAATAGTAATTACTGCCTTGTATCGGTGAGTCCTGCAGATAATCCTGGTTTGGATGATGCATACTATTTACCATCCGGCGAACCGTTTTATATGTTAGTGGGTAAGGACGGTATCAAAAATCCGGTTGCCCCACCGCTTACAAAGGCAAAACCTGCCGGTGCTGCTCCGGCGAAAAGTACTAAAACACAAAAATCAAAATAGTATAAAGAGCAACCCAGCGTTGCTCTTTGTTAATTTATAGCAGACCTGCACCTGCATATTAATTTATGATGATCGCTAGGAAAAGCTAATATTAATATATACATTAGTACTAATATCAATCCTGAAAACATATGAAACAATGTATTACTTTTTTAAGCACATTATTGCTCCTGCTCTGCCTGCATATTCCGGGCAATGCGCAGCAATCAGTAGTAACACAGATTTCAGATCCGGGGAAGCTGTATTCTACCTTTAACCTGAAAGATTACAAAGCACAGCTGGAGCAGCAGTTCGGTGTCTCCAAAGCCGCAGAAATGATCAGGTACGGGCGCGAAGAAACCTGGCCGGAAGGCTTAAATACTTTCGACAAACGTATGGAAGATCCATCGCAGGAGGCCCTTAAAAAGTACAAGGTGAGAACAGTGGTGGCGCTGAACAGCAACCAGATCATGATCTCTGTAAACCCTTCTGAAAATAGTTTTATGTCCAGCAGATATCTCTTGTCGGGACAGACTTTCTACATCGTAATCGGCAAAGAAGGACTGAAAAACACCACTGCACCACAACTGAAAGAGGCTGCATCTACAGAATCGGATGCAACAAACAGGGTAAAACAATTATTAAAATCCAAGTAAAATACAAAAGGGGTAACATTACGTTACCCCTTTCATTTTCATCATCAATAAAGATAGCTTAACCCTTCACCAGCTCTGTATTGATTACGATTTCAACGGTATTACCTACAGCTGAGATACCGCTTGGTAATTTATCATTGTACGACAGGTGAAAATCCTGACGATTTATCTTTGCTTTTGCAGTAAATCCAGCTCTGGTTTTACCCCATGGATCGGTGATGATACCACCGTTCTGCAGCACATCAAAAGTTATTCTTTTAGTTACATCTTTGATGGTCAGATCAGCTACCAGCTTATACTGGTTACCTTTTACTTTTGTAAACGAAACCGATTTCAGAGACATGGTACCATATTTGGCAGCATCAAAGAAATCAGGCGATTTCAGGTGGCCATCACGGGCTTCGATACGAGTATCGATGCTGTTTACATCAATAGAAAAGTTGATCGCTGCACCATTAAAATCTTTATCCGTTTTTGCATCTACAGCACCATTTACTTTAGTAAACTCACCGTCCACGAAGCTGATACCTAAGTGCTCTACAGAAAAGCGGGCATTGGTATGTGCCGGATCGGCAGACCATTTAACCTGTGCGAAAGTAGTACCTGCCATCATCAGGGCAGCGGCCAGTAATTGAAATCCTTTTTTCATATTATTTTTCTTTTTTTGTTTTTTTTAATAGTGCAAAGTACGGACGTCTGAACGGGTAAAAACTTGATGTATGATAAGTTTTTAGACCTTTTTTATTTCTATTCCAAATGATTAAGCTGTAATTTGCTGCATGTCCCGCTTACTCTATCAAAGTTTTCTGCAACATATTTCCTTATCTGAAGAGGATTTCCAGCATATCCTCCGGCATTTTCATCCCAGGACGATCAAAAAGAAAACATTGTTCCTGCGGGAAGGTATGACTACAACCACCATTGCTTTTATTCTGAAAGGAACCGTACGCGCTTATTATCTGAGTGATGCCGGTATCGAACAGGTAAACCAGCTGGCCCTGGAGCAACACTGGATCGGCGACCTGTATGCCTTTCTGAAATCAGAACCGGCACGACAGTATATAGAAGCACTGGAAGATACCGAAATACTGGCGGTTAACGGACATGATTTAGAGCAGCTATATGATGCATATCCGCAGCTGGAGCGCTATTTCCGCATACTGTTTCAGAATGCGTACATCCATACGCAGCAAAGATTAAATGCCTCATTACATGTACCGGCAATTGAGCGCTACCGGCAATTGATCGAACGCAATCCGGCCATTGGCCTGCGCGTACCATTAATCCATATAGCGTCTTACCTGGGCATAACCCCGGAGAGCCTGAGTCGCATTCGTAAGCAACTGGCACAAGTATAAAAGAAAAGCGACCGGATGATCCGGTCGCTTTTCTTTTATGGTTCTGATATCAGGATACGGCAACTTCTTCATGTATATGTGCTTCATTAACGATCTCTTGCTCCTGCGCTGCTTTCAGCTTCAGCTGTTCAGCTTCGTATATACGGTATTTATCACTGTTCATGCGGCTGCCGTCATGGCTATAGCCCGGTTTGTCGAAGAGATACCCCCAGCGCTCTTTCCAGCTCAGACCCGGTTGTGTTACATCTTTATACATCTGTATAAATTCATGAAATACGATGGTTACCGCATTGGGCTTCACCAGGTTCTCCGTCAGTCCGTAGCGGATCGGCTCATACTCTTCTGCGGTCAGCTCTTTCTGAAAAGTACCGAACATACGATCCCAGATAATGAGGAACATACCCATATTACGATCCAGGTACTTGGCATTAGAGGCATGGTGCACACGGTGATGTGAAGGTGTTACAAAAATATATTCCAGCGGGCCCAGTTTACCTATAGCCTTGGTATGTACCAAGGTACCCCAGATCTGTGTAGCAGAGAAGATAAACAAGATATCTAAAGGCTCATAGCCCAGGAAAGCGATGGGCAGGAAATACACAAAGCGATACAAGGGTTCGAATACCGAAGAACGGAAACCTACGGAAATATTATAATGCTCAGCACTGTGATGGGTGACATGCGTAGCCCAGAAGAATCGTATAAAATGGTCGTTGCGGTGCAACCAATAGAACATAAAGTCCTGCAGGAGTATAAGGCTGACCCAATACATCCAGCCCTTGTGCTCAAAGCCGAAAAAGGCATGCTGGAAACACCAGTTGTAGGCCCAGAGGGCAACAAGGCGAAAAGCAGCATCGATCAGGAAACAAAGGAAAGAAAGGTAAGCGCTCTGAATGGTCTCTCGTACCGTATAAAACTTCTGCTTACGGACATTAGACAGAATTAGTTCTGCACCGATCACGATCGCATATAGCGGTATTTGTGATAATAGTAATACCTGTTCTCTTAAATTAGTTATCATAATCTCAGAAGGATTAGCGCGGGCACTGCTGCACTCTAAAAACGCTGCAAATTAGCTAACTTTGCGCAATTCTGCGATTTTTTGACAGAGTTTAACGATACGCATACAAAACACCATGTCCTTACCGAACATCAATTTCAAGCAGATGTGCATAGCTGCATTGACCTTTTTCCCTTTCACTAATACGCTTGCACAAACGGCTCTGGCACAAAACAATAATGAAGTCTACAAAGTAGTCGATAATATGCCCAAAGCACCCTACAATATGGGCACATACTTGAGTAACCACGTACAATACCCTCAGGCCGCGATAGACAGCGGCATACAAGGCAAAGTATATGTTCAGTTTATTGTAGAAACGGACAGCAGTATCTCTAATGTAAAAGCTACCCGTGGTGCGGAACTGGGCGGAGGCTTGCCTGCAGAAGCAGAACGGTTGGTGCGCGAAATGCCTAAATGGGCACCAGGTACACAAAAGGGCGTGCCGGTAAGGGTTTACTTTACCATGCCGGTTAATTTTAAGCTGGAGGCGTCCGTTGTAGATACCATTGTCTACGATAGTAAGAATACAACCTGTCCTCCAAGAGCTCCATATGAATGGGCTGCTTACCTTTCCAATAACCTAAAATATCCAATAGAAGCATTACACAACGAAATCCAGGCTAAAATATACATTAACTTTATTGTAGAAAAAGATGGCAGTATTAGTAATGTTGCCGTAAGAAAGAAAATAGCCATAAACCCAGTTATACCTGAAGAGAAAATAGAATTTGGATTACCAGAGGAAGCAATGAGGGTAATACAGCAAATGCCCAACTGGACACCTGGTATGCTCGGAGACAAACCGGTACGTACACATTTCGCAGTTCCTATTACCTTCAGACTTCAATTGTAAATATTCAATTGTAATAACGAATCGTAAAATTCGATATATTTACTGTTCAAAATATGATCATGAAAAAATTAATCCCTGCTTTGCTGTGTTCGGTGCTGGCTACTGGTGCATTTGCACAGGAGGCTGCTCCTCAACAGTCAGAACCTAAAAGAGAAATATTCCGTACCGTAGAGCAAAACCCGGAACCTGGTTATGATCTCATGGCCTATATCAACGAAAACATGCAATACCCTGCAGAAGCGAAGAAAGCAGGTATTGAAGGTCGTGTATATGTTAGCTTTGTTATCAATGAGGATGGATCGATCAGTGATGCCGACGTGGTTAAGGGCAAAGAGCTGGGCCATGGCCTGCCGGAAGAAGCGAAGAGAGTGATTATGAGTTTGCCTAAATGGACGCCGGGCAAACAAAATGGCCGGGCGGTGAATGTATATTTTACGCTGCCCTTAGCATTCAAACTTAAATAATATGTCTGTCCGGGAACATATACTGGCTGCGGTTTTTAGCCTGTTTTTTCTATTTGCATCAGGACCATTTGATGTGGCAGCCCGTCAGCAGAAAACAGCGTTTAACTGCGGTGAGGATATCGCAACGCCCCCTGTTGAGCTCAAACAATATATCAAGGAACACCTAAGATATCCTGAACAGGCTGCAAAAGCAGATATACAGGGCAGCGTGTATATCTCGTTCATCGTAGATACCACCGGTACAATGCATAGCTTCTCTGTTGCCAAAGGTAAAGAACTCGGATATGGACTTCCGGAAGAAGCATTGCGCGTGGTACAGTCCATCCCAGGTAAATGGAAGGCCGCCAAGAAAGGCGACCAGCCTGCACCCTGCTATTATACGGTTCCTGTTATCTTTATGCTGGAATAAGTACCTCATTTTTCATTTCGAAAAAAGTACAGAAAGAGGATAACTGCAGTATTGCAGCCATCCTCTTTCTGTAAACACATAAGCATAATCTAAACTGTAATAAACTCAGCATCAAATGTGTATAAAAAAATTCCAACCTTAAGGAAAAATTTCAGGTCTTTCATAATAACATCAACCTTATTATCATGAAACGACTTTTATGCATTCTTCTTGCTGCAGGCAGTTACCTGCAGACCAATGCCCAATCCTGGCAATGGTTACAATCCCCGACTGTAAACGGCAACAGCAATTTCAAAAAAATGGACATGGATAACAACGGTAATATCTATACCGTAGGTAACCTCTACCAGGACGCAACATTTGGTAGCACTACCCTCAATAGTCCGGGAAATTATATGAGCCTTTTCTTAACGAAACAAAACGCCAGCGGCGCATACCAGTTTGCCCAAAGCATATGGGCCGACCAGGGTATGTATACCGCTGTGGTCAAAACAGATGACCAGGCCAATGTGTATGTATTCGGCACCTGTTCTGGCTCTGTACTGCACCTGAGCAGCACCTACAGCGTTAATTTCACGCAACCGAGCAGCGGTTCCACCAACAAAATGTTCCTGGCTAAATACAACAGCAACGGAACACTGATCTGGGCTAAAACAGCTGAGTCTCCTCAACTATATACCAATGCGCGCAGCATAGCCAATATCGGCAGTGATATAGTGATCGCTGGTGATTACACCGGTTCTTGTAGTTTTCTTGGCGCAAATTTCCCTTCAACTTTTGCTAATAACGCATTCATTATGCGGGTAAATACAAATGGTGTATCGCAATGGTTACAAACCAGCAATAATTCTGCTATGGTCTTCTTCACACGCATCGTAACCGACGGTTCGAACATTTATGCTACCGGTAAATTTCAGAATACCATAGGATTCGGTAGTCATACCGTAAACAATCCTGGCTATACCCCAGGCGGCGAGCGCATCTTCCTGTTCAAGTTTGACGCGGCCAACGGCACCGCGCTGTGGGGTAAAGAAGAAGGAGGACCAGCCAATTATGTAACAACCGGGGAGAAAGGTAATAATGCCAATGCAATTGTCTGCGATGCCAGCAACGTATGGATAGGCGGTTCCTACCAGGATGCAGCGGGCACTCCACTGAACATGTTACAAACACCCTTTATATCTAAATACGATGCAGCTAATGGCACTAAACTGTGGACAGTAAATTTCTCCGTTGCGGTGGACAATGCTATCAACAGTATCGCTGTTGATTCTAATAGCAACCTGATCTGTGCCGGGGATTACCTGGGCACTTTCAATGCCGGCTCTATAAGCCTGCCATCTGACATCGCCCGAAAAGGTATGATCCTGCGCATCAACAGTAGCAATGGTTCGGCAACTGCTGCAACTTCAATAGGCAATACCGGCTTTACGACCATTGCACAGGACCTGTTGTTAGCGCCCAACAAATCCTATTACGTGATTGGTGGTGGCTATAAAACCAATCTGAACATCGGTAGTTTCTCCGTTACTTCTCCGGGTATGTCTACGCCGTTCAATGCAAAATATAACCTGGGTAATTCGGTATCAACACACGACCTGAATAATACTATTCAGTACAGCTTATACCCTAATCCATGTACCAACATGCTGCAGGTTGCGCGCTCGGATAATGATGCGGCAACGATTACCATTACTGACCTGAGCGGCAAAGTGGTATATACACAGCCAAGCTATACCGGCCAGACGGGCATTGAGGTGAGTAACCTTGCTGCCGGACAGTACTTCCTGAAGATCGTTACCGCAAAAGGCACCGGTATACAGGCATTCTCTAAACAATAAAGACGCTTCATACTTCAAATCAAGGGGGTTCCGGTATTAGTGTCCGGGCCCCTTTTTCATTCGTGGCTATATCCCAAAAATACGCTATACAAATTGTATGATTAATATTACCTTTGCCCTCTCAAAACACATTTATGTTTGCATTAAATAATCAGACGCATTTTTATAAAGGAAAAGTAAGAGACGTATATACTATAGCAGATCAATACCTGGCTATGGTAGTGAGTGACCGTATTTCTGCATTTGACGTAGTACTGCCCCGCCCTATCCCGTTTAAAGGACAGGTGCTGAACCAGATTGCTGCAGCTAATCTTGAAGCAACAAAAGATATCGTACCAAACTGGGTTATTGACAGCCGTTCTTTACCGAATGTAACCATCGGTAAAAAATGCACTCCGTTTGCAGTAGAAATGGTTATCCGTGGCAACCTCGCAGGTCATGCATGGAGAACGTATAAAAGCGGTGACCGCACCTTATGTGGTGTTACCCTTCCGGAAGGATTAAAAGAAAATGATTTCTTCCCGGCACCAATCATTACCCCATCTACCAAGGCTCATGAAGGGCATGATGAAGATATTTCAAAAGAAGAGATCATTAGCAGAGGTATCGTTTCAGAAGCAGATTATGCAGAGCTGGAGCGCATTACCAAAGCGCTTTTTGAAAGAGGCCGTGAACTGGCAAAAGAACAAGGCCTGATCCTGGTGGATACCAAATATGAATTCGGTAAAATCGGTGATACCATTTACCTGATCGATGAGATCCATACTCCAGATTCTTCCCGTTATTTTTATGCTGACACCTACGATACCTTACAGGATGAAGGACAACCACAACGCCAGCTCTCCAAAGAATTTGTAAGAGAATGGCTGATGGAAAACGGATTTCAGGGTAAAGACGGACAACAAGTACCGGAAATGACGGACGATAAAGTACAGGAAATCTCTGACCGCTATATTGAGTTATACGAAAAGCTGACGGGCAATGCATTCGAAAAGCAAATACTGACGGAAGCAGAAACCGTTGCTAAAATCAATGAAATCATCAGCACTTTACCTGCATAGGTAAATCCTAACATACTAAAAAAGGCTGCCTTAAGGCAGCCTTTTTTAGTATGTTAGGATTTTGGTATAATGTCCTCCGGGTCGCAATCGGCCTTCTTTTTACACTCTTCTATTTCGGCCTTTAATTCCTCTGTATTCTTGCTGGCCAATGCACTAAGGTCGGCATTGGTATTCTTCAAATGCTCTTCGGGCATCTCTGTTTTGTTCAGGGCTTCTACAGGTGCATTTTCCATTTGTACCTCAATGATCTTGGTGGTTACCGCATACTGGTTAGGGTAAATATTATTCCCGTAATACACAGCCCATGCTTTGGTAAATTCTGCTCCGAAGTAAAGAATCAGAGAAGAGTAGTATACCCAGGCCATCAGGATAATAATCGCTGCAGCAGGCCCATAAGTATTGCTGTAATTACTTTTGCTGATATAGAAAGAAATCAGAAAGCGTCCGATCAGGAACAATACTGCCGTCGCAACTGCACCGGCCATCACATCTTTTAGCTTAATACGCGCATCAGGCAATACTTTAAAAATAACCGCAAATAATACGGTAATAATTATGAAGGTCAATAGCACATTCAGGATATAGAAGAATACCACGCCCACATCGGGATAAATATTCATCAGCCGGTCGCTTAAAGCATCAACCAATGTATTCACACCCAAGGATACGATCATCAGGAAACCGATGCTGATGATCAGGGAAAAAGATAACAGCCGGTTCAGGATAACTTTGATCCAACCCTTTTTAGGCTTGGGTTTAATGCCCCAGATGATGTTGATAGAATCCTGAATTTCGGCAAATACAGTCGTCGCACCAAACAATAAAGTTGCCCCTCCGATTACCGCAGCCATAGTAGACTTCCCGGAAAGCGATGCACTGCTCACCAAACTCTGTATCTGGCTTGCCGCATCGGCACCCATATAGTTTTGCAGGTAGCCAAAGAGATGCCCTTCTACGGCATCATTACCCAATACAAAAGTTAAAATGGCCAGAAGCACTACAAAAAAGGGAGCCAGGGAAAACATAGTAGCATAGGCCAGAGAGCCGCTCAGCTTCGTCACCTTATCATCACCAAAACCGGTAAAGGCATTTTTCAATACGGTCCATATTCCTTTAAACGTTATTATCTTTCGGTTATATTCCATAAAACACGGTGTTTGTTCTATGGCTAAAATAGTGATTTCGAATCTTTTACAGTCAATACAAACGTTAAATTCAACAAGCCAATACATTTTTTTATTCTTAAGCAGAATCAATTAACTTTGCTACCCATAAAAAACAGAACGATGATTAACCTGACTTTTCCCGATGGTGTAGTGCGCAGTTATGAAAGCGGCATATCGGGCCTGGACGTAGCCAAGACAATTAGTGAAGGGCTGATGCGTAAAGTATTAGCCGTAGAGCTTGATGGTAAAACAATAGATGCTTTTGGACCGATTACGACGGATGGTGCAATCAAATTCCTGACCTGGGACGATGCAGGTGGTAAATCTACATTCTGGCACTCTTCTGCTCACTTGCTGGCAGAGGCATTACAATTCTTCTACCCCGATACCAAATTCGCCATCGGCCCGCCGATTGAAAGAGGTTTCTACTATGATATCGATCTGGGCGATCAGAAAATCTCTGATGAAGACCTGCAAAAGATCGAGAAGAAAATGAAAGAGCTGGCCGGCGAGAAAAACCGTTACAGCCGTCAAGAAGTTTCAAAAGCAGATGCAATTACTTACTTCACCGAAAAACAGGATCCTTACAAACTGGAACTGATCGACGGTCTGGAAGATGGTAGCATTACGTTCTATACACAAGGTAGCTTTACCGATCTGTGTCGCGGACCACACATCCCGAACACCGGATTCATTAAAGCGGTAAAACTGACTAATATCGCAGGTGCTTACTGGCGCGGCGATGAGAAAAATAAAATGCTGACCCGTATTTACGGCGTTACCTTCCCTTCCAATAAAGAACTGGAAGAATACACTACCCTTATGGAAGAAGCGCGCAAGCGTGACCACCGTAAGCTGGGTAAAGAACTGGAGTTATTTGCCTTCAGTGAAAAAGTAGGTGCCGGTTTACCATTATGGTTACCTAAAGGTGCAATGCTGCGTGAGCGATTACAGCAGTTCCTGCAAAAAGCACAGATCGAGAGCGGTTACCTGCCGGTGATCACCCCGCATATCGGGAATATTAACCTGTACAAGACTTCCGGTCACTACGAAAAATACGGAGCAGATAGTTTTCAGTCCATCAAAACCCCACATGAAGGTGAAGAGTTTTTACTGAAACCAATGAACTGTCCGCACCACTGTGAAATCTACAAAACATCACCTAAGTCTTATAAAGACCTGCCGGTACGTTTTGCAGAATTCGGTACAGTATACCGTTACGAGCAGGCTGGTGAGTTGCATGGCCTGACCCGCGTACGCGGCTTTACTCAGGATGATGCGCACTTATTCTGCCGTCCGGACCAGGTAAAAGATGAATTTAAGAAAGTAATTGATCTCGTATTATATGTATTCAATTCACTGGGCTTCTCTGACTATACCGCACAGGTATCTCTGAGAGATAAGGTGAACAGAGCTAAATATATTGGTGAAGAAGCAAACTGGGATATTGCTGAAAATGCTATACGTGAAGCCGCTGCAGAGAAAGGTCTGAACACTATTGAGGAGTACGGTGAAGCCGCATTCTATGGTCCTAAACTGGACTTCATGGTGAAAGATGCAATCGGCCGCAGCTGGCAGTTAGGCACGATCCAGGTAGACTATAACCTGCCTGAGCGTTTTGAACTGGAATATGTAGACAGCGATAACAGCCGTAAGCGTCCGGTTATGATCCACCGTGCACCATTTGGTAGTATGGAGCGTTTCGTAGCAGTATTGCTGGAGCACTGTGGCGGTAAACTGCCATTATGGTTAGTACCGACTCAAGTAAAAATCCTGCCGATCTCTGATAAATTCATGGAGTATGCAGAGCAGATCAAAAAAGACCTGCAGAAGAAAGACATCCGTGTGGAGATCGACGACCGCCAGGAGAAAATCGGCCGTAAGATCCGCGATACAGAACTGGATAAAATCCCGTACATGCTGATCGTTGGAGAGAAAGAAATGGAAAGCCAAACCATTGGCGTACGTAAGCAATCTGTAGGCGATCTGGGTAGCCAGTCTGTTGAAGAGTTTGCTACACTGATCCAGAAAGAAGTAGAAGAAAAGATCGGATAAAACCACTAAGTACAGAAAAGTTCTTAAGCGATAAATAATAAAGCCTCCGAAATTCCGGAGGCTTTATTATTTATTATTATTCGGGTCTATTACGTACTTCAGTACACAACCATACCCTGGCTCCCAGCTCTTCCTTTATTTTCTGTAGTACATATTGCTGGTGTAGTTCCTTTTCCATTTCCGGATCTTCTGTAAGTACATAGTCGCCCGGGACAATCTTTTTATCGCGGCTATCCCAGACCTTATATCCTTTTCGTTCGGCCATGCGCATATACAGAATCATCTGCGGGTAGCATTTTTCATCATGCAATACGATCTGCTTTAGCGTATCCTGCTGCAAAAACCGATCCCGGATATAATTGCTGGTATTATAAATATTCAGAAAAGCGGCATCTTCCTTTCTCCAGCCGTTATCGACCAGTGTCGTCACATAAGTAATCAGGAACAGTAATGCTACAAGCACAAAACCCGCTTTACGGAAGACACAGGCTTTATAACCGGACGATATAACGCCTGCATTAGCTTCAGAATGCCATAAGCACATAATAGCGACAGGTAAGGATATGCCGGCGCTATGTACCAGAACAGTCTGATTTTAGCGATAGAGGCTACTATAAAAAATCCTATTCCCATTAAAGCACTGTATTGGAGTAGATATAATTTGCCTTGTGGCTGAAAATGTACAAATCCGGGATTCATAGACTAAGGATTTAGATAGGTGATCATAAAAAAGACACTGTATCAATGATACAGTGTCTTTTGAGCTAAAGGATAATTAGTTTAATAAAAGATCCGCAATGGTAAATACGGCAAAAACCATGCTGATAATTCCATTTGTGGTTCCAAATGCGAGGTTTACCTTACTCAGATCATTAGGCTTAACCAAGGTGTGCTGGTATACCAGCAGTGACAGCACAATTGCTGCTCCGATCCAGTAAACCCAGTGAAATCCTGCATAGAAGCCTACACCGACAATCAGTGCCGCGGAGACCAAATGCAATACATTTGATACCATCAGGGCATTCTTCTTACCCAATGCTGCGGGAATAGAGTTCAGCTGATGATCACGATCAAACTCTTCATCCTGCAGGGCATAAATAATATCAAAGCCGGATACCCAGGTAAGTACTATGAATGAGAAAAATAGAGGCACCGGGTCAAACTTACCGGTAATGGTCAGGTAAGCACCTATCGGCGCCAAAGCCAGGCCTACCCCCAGTACAATATGACATAATGCGGTAAAGCGCTTGGTATAGCTGTAAAACAATACTACAAAGATGGCAATCGGCGACAGGTAAAAACACAGCGGATTAATGAAGTATGTAGCCGTTACAAACAGCAGTGCATTAATGATAGTAAAGGTAAGGGCACTCTTCGGACTAATTACGCCTGCCGGGACCTCACGCATAGCTGTTCTCGGATTTTTAGCATCAAACCGGCGATCAAGATAGCGGTTAAAAGCCATTGCAGCATTGCGTGCCGTAACCATACAGGCCAGCATCAGCAGTAAAGTTCTCCAGTCAAATGTATACTGTCCGCTGTATAAAACAGCCAGTGCGAATCCGATAAGTGCAAATGGTAAAGCAAAGATGGTATGACTAAACTTTACCAGGGAAAGGTACTTCTTCAAAATGGGTATTTCTATTATTTTACAGTAGCTTTAAAGTGCAGGGGAATACGGTCCTGGTCTGCATTAGAGATCACCGTAATGCTTTTACTTACATTACCGGCTTTGCCTTTGGAGTTAAAAGAGATCTTAATCTCTCCATTCTGCCCCGGGGCAATTGGTGTTTTGGTATAAGATGGAATGGTGCAGCCGCATGTTGCGATTACATCGTCAATCATCAGCGGGTTTGCTCCTGTATTTCTGAATTTATAGGTATGTTCTACAAGATCGCCATCTTTTATGATACCGAAATCAAAAGTATCTTTATCAAACTTTACGGATGTCTTGGGGCGATCTTTAATAATAGCCTTAGATGATTCCGGCACTGTAGTTACCGCAGCAGCATTGGCACTGTTTTCCCGTAAATTAAGCTTATTGAATAAAGCCGTTCTGCTCACACCGGTAAGTTCGATAAGAGCTATAGTGAATGCAGATAGGGTCAGTATTGTCAGCAGCGCAGTTTTCAGGTTAGCATTCATAGAATTGTAATTTCGTATTTTCCTGGGCAAATATACCACTTTTAAGGTACAATACCAGTGAATTATAAGGGTTTAGGATCAATATTACCAGCTTCCGCTGGCCCCTCCGCCACCGAAGCTACCACCACCAAATCCGCCGAAACCTCCGCCTCCGCTACTGCCTCCGCCCCAGCCGGATCCGCCACCCCAACCGGAGCCACGGCTACTGCCGCCACGCATCATTTCACTCAGGATAGATCCCATAAAGATATCGGTGCCTCTGCGGCTGATGTATCTTCCTCCGCCACCGCCACCACCGCCACGAGAAGCGATAATGATAAACAGTACAATGAAGATTATAATGGCCACTATTGCGATTGAAGGCAATCCTTCTTTCGAAGCCTCCGGTTCTGCTTTATATTCTCCTTGAGAGACTTTAATGATCGCCTCTGCGCCATTCAGTAATCCCTGGTAGTAATTCCCGGATTTAAAAAATGGAGAAATCTCATTCCGGATAATGCGCCCGGCAAGCCCGTCAGGCAACACGCCTTCCAGTCCGTAGCCGGTGGAGATATTAATTTTACGGTCACTGATCGCAGCCAGTATAAGCGCTCCATTATCTTTACCCTTACGGCCTATGCCCCAACGGTTACCCAGTTCTATAGCATATTGAGAAATATCATACTGGCCGGTACTCCGGATCAGCACGATCGCAATTTGTGTGGAGGTTGCCTTATCAAAGCTGTCCAGCTTGGCTTCCAGCTTATTGAGGTCTTCAGCGTTCAGTACACCCGCCAGGTCATTGACCAGTTTGGGAGGATTGGGTTTTGCCGGAAAATCCTTGTCTGATTGTGCCTGTGCAAAAAGTGGAAGCCAGCAGAGCAAAACAATACAGATCCTCAGGAGCTGACTTTTCAGTATAGGTAAATAATTCATTATGCTTCTTGCTTCAGTTTTAATGTCCGAATACGATATCGTCCGGAATTTCATTTTTATCATCGCCCTGAACAGCCGGAAAATGCTGTACCAACGCCGATCCTATTTCTTTAACTACAGTGACCAGCCCTTCAGCCACTTTACCCTCTGCACAAAACCTGCGCAGTGTATCCAGTTCGGCTTTCCAGTATTCTTCCTTACCTACTTTCTGGTGTATACCTTCATCGCCCACAATAGCCGCCTGCCTGTCTTTCAGGGCCAGGTATACCAGTACGGCATTGCGCTCCTGGGTCTGATGCATCTGCAATTCAGAAAAGACTTCCCAGGCACGGTCCGCAGCATCTACAAAGCTGCAAAACGACTCAATGTATACACGCAACTCTCCTGAAGTACGTTTTTCAGTATCCCTTATGGCCTGCACCACACTTTCGGCCTCTTCGGCCGCCAGCAAAGGTTTATTCGGTTTGGAAAATATAGACAAGGTGTTATTTTTTTAATTTGATTTCAAATGTAACATTTAAAATCAAATCTGAAGCACAAAAACCATGATAATGCACTGGAATTCCGGCATAAATGTGTAGCCTTTCGGGCATTCACAAAAATTGATTAACTTGCGGGGATTCAGCAATCTAAACATTTTATGTCGAAAATTAAACAGAAAGAAATCAATGTATCTTCAGAAACCGGAACTTTAAAACGCCTGCTCGTACACAGCCCTGACAGTGGTCTCGGAAAAGTTGTTCCATCAAAAGCACAGGACTGGTTGTTCGAAGACATTGTGCACTTAGACACTATTCGCAGAAAAGAATACGATTACTATACCAAGTTACTTTTATACTTCCTGGATCCGGAGAAAATCAAAGGCAAACTGAGCAAAATTGATGATCCTAAAAGTAAACGCAATTTCTACAAGCCAGGCCACAAAGACTTCCATGCATCGGATAAAGTAATAGAATTACAATTGTTACTGAGCCAGATCCTGGAGCAGGAGCATATCCGTATCAAACTGATCGCATCGGTTTGTGCTATTGAAAACTGTAGCTACGAAACGCAACAGAGACTATTGGGCTACGAGCCGGATCAACTGGCCAAGATCTTCATCAGCGGTACACATAACGAAAATGAAATGATCTTCCCGCCGATTCCGAACTTCATCTTTACGCGCGATATCGGCATCACGATCAATGAATTTATCCTGCTGAATAAGCCGGCTAAAAAAGCACGTACCAGAGAAGCATTGTTATCTAAATACATCTTCTTCAACCACCCGTTTTTTGCAGCATACAAAGATAATATTATAGAACTGCCGGATCTGCAGCATCACTTCCTGTTGCCTAAAGAGGCAGAGGAACATAAGGTGACCCTGGAAGGTGGTGATGTTATGGTAGTGAGCAAAGATCACCTGCTGGTTGGTGTAAGTGAGCGTACCAGCTGGGATGCGGCGTATCAGACAATAAAAGTACTGTTTGACCGTAAAGTGGTTAAGAAAATTACTATTGTAAAAATCCCGCGCAAGCGCGATTATATGCATATCGATACTGTATTTACACAGGTTAAAAAGAATGTATGGGTCATGCTGGGTATCTTCTCCGACAAATCGGTGAAACACCTGGACGGAGACAGCATTCAGAAGACTTTGGGTATTGTGCAAAAATCAAAAGATGATAAACTGAAAATTATCCAGTTCAACAGTAAAAACATTGACAAACCAATCTATTTTGAAAGTCTGGAAGAGTTGCTGATCGACATCAGTACCAAAGACCTGGGCTGTAAAGAAAAAGAGGTAAAAATTATCTTATCCGGTAATGATGAGTTCCCGTACGATGTGCGTGAGCAATGGACAGACAGCTGTAACCTGTTAGCCATCAAAGAAGGTGTGGTATTGGGCTATGACCGCAATGACAAAACGGTAGAGGCATTTGAATCTGCCGGATTCAAAACGGTAAAAGTAGAAGACCTGATCCGTGACCTGGAAGCGGGTAAAGTCCACACTAAGGACATTACCGATATGCTGGTACTGATGCCATCTGCTGAGCTTTCCAGAGCCCGCGGTGGATTCCACTGTATGAGCATGCCTTTATTAAGAGATAACGACTAAATATAAACCGCACAGATCATGAGTAATTATGCTTTATTGATGGTACGCCCTTCCCGCTTTGGTTTTAATGCTGAAACGGCGGTGAACAATGCCTTCCAGGTAGCCGGCGACCAGAGCAATGTACAAGAAAAGGCATTGCAGGAATTTGACCATTTCGTGCAGACCCTGCGCGACAATCATATTGATGTACTGGTGATTCAGGACACCGAAGAGCCACATACACCAGACAGTATATTCCCGAATAACTGGATCAGTTTTCATAAAAACAGTACCATTGTACTCTACCCTATGTTTGCCGAAAACCGCAGACTGGAGCGTAAAGAAACGGTAATGGATGCGATCCGTTCCCGCTATAATATTGACAGTACAATAGACCTGACCAAAAACGAAGCACAGGACATCTTCCTGGAGGGTACAGGCAGCATTATACTGGATCGCAAACAGAAAATTGCCTATGCCAATATCTCCCCGCGTACAGATAAAAACCTGTTTAAGGAGTTTTGCGAAGAGATGGGCTATGAACCGGTGATCTTCGAGGCGAAAGACGAGCATGGAAAAGATATTTACCATACCAATGTAATGATGTGTGTGGGTGATCGCTATGCGGTTATCTGCCTGGATTGTATCCCTGAAGCACAGCGTGAAGGTGTACGTGAAGCCCTGGAAAGCAGTGGCAAAACAATTATCACCATCAGCTATGATCAGATGAATCACTTTGCTGGCAATATGCTGCAGGTAGACAATACGGCCGGTGAGAAATTCCTTGTGATGTCTACCCAGGCATATGAATCGCTGAGCCCGGAGCAAGTCAGTGCAATCGAAAACTTTAACCCTATTATACATGTGCCCCTGTATACCATCGAGCAAAACGGTGGTGGCAGTGCAAGATGTATGATGGCAGAAATCTTATTACCTAAAAAATAATTCAGCAGCAAGCCGTGTTACAGAAATTACTGATCAGGAATTATGCGATTATAGATGAACTCACGATTACGTTTGATGAACACCTGAACGTAATCACGGGAGAGACCGGCGCCGGTAAGTCTATCATACTGGGAGCCTTGTCACTCATACTGGGTGAGCGTGCGGATACTTCTGTGCTGATCAATGCAGCGGAGAAATGCGTGGTAGAAGCCCATTTCGATACGGCAAAGCTAAAAACATTCAACCAGTTATTACAGGAACACGAGCTGGATGCAGAAGCACAGACCATCATTCGCCGTGAAATCAGCACCTCCGGTAAATCCCGCGCTTTTGTAAACGATACCCCGGTTACGCTTTCTGTATTGAATGAACTGACCTCTACACTTGTAGACCTGCATCGCCAGTTCGACAACCGTTCTCTGGATGACAGCCAGTTTATGTACGAAGCACTGGATGCAGTGGCCGAAACACAGGAATTAGCGGATGCTTACCGCAATGCCTATAATACATTCAAGGCATTACAACGCCGGGCACAACAAATAGAACAGGAACAGGTATCCTGGCAGAAAGAAGCCGATTACAACCAATTTCTCTTTGAGGAACTGGAAGCGGCAAACTTTCAGGAAAATGAACTGGAAGACCTGGAAATACAGCTGAAACAACTGAGCAATGCAGAACTGATCCGCAATACACTGACCGAAAGTTGCATCATCCTCTCTGAAGGTGAACAGCCGGTCAATACAGAATTGCGCCGTGTAGCACAACAGATACAGCAATTAAGTGCCGTATTTCCTGCTGCGGAGTCGCTTGCTGGAAGACTGAACAGTGCTTACGAAGAATTGAAGGATATAGCGCAGGAGCTCTCGCACCTGCAAGATAGCGTAGACCTGGATCCGAAACAACTGACGGAAATGCAGACCCGTTCTGACCTGGGCAATCGCCTGCTGAAAAAGCATGGCGTCAGTGAGACCAATGCGCTACGCGAGATCCACCAGCAACTGGCCATGACCATCGCACAGCAGCAAAATGCCGACACTACCCTGTCGCAATTGAAAGCCGAGCTGGAACAGGCAGAAACGGCATTAAATGAGCAGGCATTGCAATTGCTGGAGCAAAGGCTTGCTAAAGCAGGTAGCTTTGCTGCAGACATTAACCAGTTATTGCACCTCATTGGCATGCCTAATGCAGTATTGCAAATAGTACTGGAACCGACAGATCATTTTTCCCCATACGGTAAGGATCGTATCCAGTATTTACTGGATGCCAACAAGAGCGGCAAATTTGCCCCGGTGCAGAAAGCGGCATCCGGCGGGGAACTGAGCCGTATTATGCTGAGCATTAAAACCCTTACGGCAAAAGCACTGCAGCTCCCTACCCTGATCTTTGATGAGGTAGATACCGGCATATCCGGCGAAGCAGCCAAACAGGTGGGCGTATTATTACGTTCCCTGGGGGCGTATCACCAGGTAATGTGCATTACGCATCAGCCACAGGTAGCGGGTAAAGGGCACCTGCACTTCTATGTATATAAACAAATGGAAGACGGCAAGGTAAAAACCCGTGTACGTACCTTAAATACAGAAGAGCGTATACGCCTGATTGCACAAATGATCGGCGGTGAAGAACCCTCTGAAGCGGCACTGAGTAATGCAAGGGAATTGGTTATGGTTTCTTAAATAAGCATTTATAGTAAAAATATACATAATATCGGCGACCAATGGTCGCCGATATTATTTTAACTGATGCTCCGGAGAAAAGAAAGGTATTAATAGTTTTGCATGAGGTAATCACAGGACAATCCCTTTATTTGTGCTGCATCAGCGGGATTGGGTCCCTGTAAAGCCTTGTAAACAGTAGAAAAAGCGGAGCTGTTAAAAAATAAATCCATTTTTATTATTGATAATCAATAAGTTACAACAGTATCTTAAAAATAAGTAATAAAAATATTGGTAAAATAATATAGTCGATGTACCTTTGCGCTCCGTTTGCAAGTAAATGCTCCGGCATAGCTTGCTTAAGTATCAATTATAATTTTAAAACAGAAACAAATGTCTCTAAATCAATTGAGCTACAGAACACAGTCTGCAAATGAGAAAATCGTAAAACGCGATTGGTTCGTTGCTGATGCAACTAATCAAACATTAGGCCGTTTTTGCTCTAAAGTAGCTGCTGTATTACGCGGTAAAAACAAAGCGTATTTTACTCCACACTTCGACTGTGGCGATTATGTAATCGTTACAAACTCTTCTAAAATCGTTATGACCGGTAAAAAACTGGATCAGAAAGATTATCAAACTTATTCTGGTTACCCTAATGGTCAGAAACACGAATTAGCTAAAAACTTATTATCCCGTCGTCCTAACGCTGTTATTGAGCGCGGTGTAAAAGGTATGTTACCTAAAAACAAATTAGGTCGTGCTATGATCAAGAAACTGTTTGTTTACGAAGGTGCACAACATCCGCACACGGCACAACAACCAAAAGAATTCAAATACTAATATATTTCTCTCTGAGAATTCAAAATATTATAATATAAATGGAAAAGCAAACAAATGCAATTGGTCGTCGTAAAGAAGCTGTAGCCCGTGTATATATCAGCAAGGGTTCAGGTGCTATCAAAGTAAACGACAAGGAATATACAAACTATTTCCCATTAATCTACTTACAGAATCAAGTAGAACTGCCATTCAAAACTATTGAAGGTGCTGACAAATTTGACGTTGTTGTAAACGTTAAAGGCGGTGGTCCAAAAGGTCAGGCTGAAGCGATTAAATTAGCAATTTCCCGCGCACTGTGCGAAATCAATGCTGAATACCGTCCTTCCCTGAAGAAAGAAGGTTTATTACACCGCGATCCACGTGCTGTTGAGCGTAAGAAATTCGGTAAACGTAAAGCACGCCGTAGCTTCCAGTTCTCTAAACGTTAATTCGCATATTACACTTCATTATTTATGGAGTGTGCATAGTAAAATTTTTTTCAAAACAATACTTAATATATTCCAACAATGGAAGAAAATAAATCATTACATCAGCAGTTATTGGAAGCGGGCGTTCACTTTGGTCACCAAAGAAAGAAATGGAACCCGAAAATGTTACCATATATCTTCAACGAGAAGAATGGTATCCATATCATTGACCTGAACAGAACAATCGAAGGTTTACAAGAGTCAGCTGCAGCACTGAAACAAATCGCAAAAAGCGGTAAGAAAATCATGTTTGTAGCTACTAAAAAGCAAGCTAAAGAAATCGTATCTGAAGCAGCTGCTAAAGTAAATATGCCTTTCGTTACTGAAAGATGGTTAGGTGGTATGCTGACCAACTTCCAAACTATCCGTAAGAGCGTTAAGAAAATGCAATCTATCGAGAAAATGTTAAACGACGGTACGCTGGATAGCGTAACTAAAAAAGAGCGTCTGACTTTAACTCGTAGCAAAGATAAAATGGAAAAAGTACTGGGTGGTATCTCTCAAATGGGTCGTACTCCAGCTGCTCTGTTCATCGTTGACATCAGTCACGAGCACATCGCTTTATCTGAAGCTAAGCGTTTAGGTATCACTACCTTCGCTATGGTTGATACTAACAGTGATCCTACTAAAGTAGATTTCGCAGTTCCATCTAACGATGATGCTACTAAATCTATCGCGATCATCACTAACTACCTGACTGCTGCTATCATGGAAGGTCTGGAAGAAAGAGCACAAAACAAAGAAGTAGACGATCAAGAGCAAGAAGTTGAAGTTGCTGAGCGTCTGCGTGGTCTGGATCTGGATGAAGAAGAAGCAAACAAAGATGGTAAAAAAGCTACAGCGGGTAACCGTCGTGGTGGTAACACTGGTGGTGGTACTAACAACAACAACCGTCGTGGTCCTGGTGGTCCAAACAAAAGATAATAAAATTGCACACAATTTTATAGATACATTAGTAAAGGCGTTCATATATGAACGCCTTTATTTATTACCTTTGTATTATATTATTAACGCATTATTTTATCATTATTATGCTGCCCGAACGATCTGCTGTGCAAGGAAAAGAAGCATTCTTATTAACCCAGGAAGCGCAAAAGCCGGAAACGTTTTTCTGCTCCTGTATCAGACAATGCGAACTGAAAAAATGTTGCAAGAAATACAAAAGGGGTAAACGGTGCAAAAGTTGCCCCAAGAGATAATATACTCCTATAATAAATAAAGCAGGACTATTGTCCTGCTTTATTTATTAAAATATTAATTAAGTATCTGCTTTAAGAAAACAAAGACTTTTACTGTTCTTTAGGCATCCATTATCCTGATTGCTACCTTTTGCCTTGATGCAAAAGGTAGCGCCAAAAAATCAAGGCTGTATAATTCCATGGCTAAAAATCAATGTGTCGGTCGGTCGCAAACCAGACTCGCTGCGCTCAGACAGTGGTTTCCGACTTTATCGACCGAGCCAATGATTTTCTTGACGCCGGATTTATAAGGCCTGCCCAAAGCGACCTGTTCCTTTTGTTGCCGGATAAATGGACTACCTATGTGTGGATAGTTATAACCTATTATTAGAAGGGAACGTCACCGTCATCCGGAGGTGGTTTGAAACCTTTAAACTGGTTTCCTCCCATCTGGTCCTCATCGTCAAAGTCTACAAAGTTATTGGCCTTGGACTGTAAGGTCTTAAATCCGCCGCTATCTGCACCACCCTGTGTATATACACCACTGTTGCCGAAATCGTCCGCATTTTGTATACCAGTGAACGAAGAGCCACTATTACCCCCCCATTCCTGCTCACCCTGCAATTCCACAAATTTCTGGTATTCCAGCTGGGCAACCAGCTTTACACTATCCAGGCGACCATTACGGTGCTTCGCAATATTGATATGTGTTTCTCCTTTTACTGTTTCGCCATGTTCATCATTACTGATACCGTGGTACTCCGGACGATAAATGAACATTACCATATCGGCATCCTGCTCAATCGCACCAGACTCCCTAAGGTCACTCAGCTGCGGGATCTTACCTTTATCACCGGAACGCGTTTCTACCGCACGACTCAACTGAGACAGGGCAATGATCGGGATACTCAGCTCCTTGGCCAGCCCTTTCAATTCTCGCGATATTTTGGAGATCTCCTGCTCACGGTTACCACCATCACCCGTACCATGCATTAATTGTAAATAGTCAATGATGACCAGTTGAATGTCATGCTTCACCTTAAGGCGACGGCATTTTGCCCTCAACTCAAAGATATTCAGACCTGCCTGGTCATCAAGGAATAAAGGCGCTTTTACCAGGCGATCCATACGCTCGGTCAGTTGCACCATTTCGTAGTCTTCCATTTTACCCCGGCTGATGCTTTCCAGCTTTACCTCTGTCACCATACTCAGCAAACGCTTTACGAGCTGCGTATTGCCCATCTCCAGCGAGAATACAGCAACACCCTTAGGTTCCGGACTTAAGGCCGCATTTACCGCCAGATTGAGGGCAAATGCCGTTTTACCCACAGCGGGACGGGCGGCAAGAATGATAAGGTCCGTTTTCTGCCAGCCACCGGTAATTTCGTCCAGTGAAGGGAAGCCGGTCGGTACACCGGTAAGGTCATCTTTCTTTTTACGGGCTTCTTCAATCTCATCCAGGGTACGCACCAGGATATCTTTGATCGATTCAGAATCTTTTTTCAGGTAACTGTTCCCAATATCGAAAAGGTCCTGTTCTGCTTTATCCAGCAACTCAAACACATCCGTTTTATCTTCGTATGAATCCGCAACGATATCTCCTGCAATGCGGATCAGCTCGCGCTGAATGTATTTCTGCATTACAATACGGGCATGCGATACCACGTGAGAGCTGGTTACAACTGACTGTGTGATTTTTGTCAGCTGATAGGCTCCACCAATCAGTTCCAGTTCGCCGGTGCGGCGCAGCTCTTCCATTACGGTCAGCAGATCGATCTCGGATTTTTTATCCTGTAATCGCTGAATGGAGGCATAGATAATCTGGTGGGCATTTACATAGAAGCAATCCGGTTTAGGCAGGATCTCCATCACATCCGAAAGCTTGTCTTTCTCCAGCAGAATAGCTCCTAATACGGCTTCTTCGATCTCACGCGCCTGTGGCGGGACCTTACCGTAAATAGCTGAGGGGTCTGTTGTAGCTTTTGACTTTCTTCCGGGATTCAGATTCTTTTTAACGTTCACATCCATAAGGCCTAAGTGTTTTTTTCAGGTATACTAAGAGGAGTACCTTTCATTTTTGGGATAGCGAAGGTAAGTTCAAAATCGCTAATAAAACCGCTTTAAACGAAGTTTAATTTTCCAATCGTAGGTGTTCATCTTATGCACATAAAAGTAAGGTTATCAACCACGCTGCAGGCCTTTTTAACATATTTATACCATTATACACATGAAATAAACATTATATCAACATAGTTATCCACCATATAAGAATCGTTCAGGGTATAGAAAGTACTTATTGAATTTTAATCTCATTCCCCGAAATAAGCTGTACCTTTGCAGACTATTACAAACCATCAAATCCAACATACACAATGGCTTTAATAGCACCTTCGATCTTATCGGCAGATTTCCTTCAATTAGGCAAAGACGTAGATATGGTGAACAACTCTGCAGCAGACTGGTTCCACCTGGACGTTATGGACGGCCGTTTTGTACCCAATATCAGCTTTGGACTGCCTGTGATCAGCGCGATCGGCAGACAGGCTAAAAAGACCCTGGATGTACACCTGATGATCGTGGAACCGGAAAAATATGTACAAGCATTTGCTGCTGCCGGTGCACATAACCTGACGGTACATATCGAAGCCAGTACACACTTACACAGAACCATTCAGACGATTAAAGCAGAGGGTATGAAAGCCGGTGTTGCCGTAAATCCGCACACCCCTATTCACCTGCTGAATGATATTATTGAAGAACTGGACCTGGTATGCCTGATGAGTGTAAACCCGGGATTCGGTGGTCAGCAGTTTATCCCTCAGACCCTGAAAAAAATCCAGCAGTTACGCCAGCTGATCGGTGAAAGCAACAGCAATGCCCTGATCGAAATCGACGGTGGTGTAACCCTGAACAATGCTAAAACAATTATTGAGGCCGGTGCAGATGTACTGGTTGCAGGAAACACCGTATTTAATGCTGCTGATCCGATTGCAACTATTGCAACATTGAAGCAATTATAATTTTACTCTTTTTAATGACATGAGAAAGGCCTGTACAATGTACAGGCCTTTTCTATAATCGGTATTACTTAATCAACAATTTCCATAAACTCTACGCCACACTTCTTCAGTTCCTTCAGTATAGGTACGTATACTTCCGGCATAACCGGTATATGCACACCGGTAAGGTGTTTTGACGGCAATCCATCCTGGATAATACGCTTAGCCAGTATAGCCATCGGCAGACCTACTGTCTTCGCCATTGCACTGAATAAACGGTTTTCGCCCTTCACCACGAGATTAGAAGTCAGCAATACAGGTACTCCTTTACGCTCATAAGCAACCTGGTGCTGCATTACAACCATATCCTTATCCAGGACATGCAGGTTCCATTTATCTTCCAGTATATCCTGTATGATATCGGCAGAGCTGAACAGGCCCTGGCGTTTAATCTGCTTTTTAGTATCAAACACATCCAGCCATTCCAGTGCTTTCAATACCTTGTCATCGATACCGTATTGTTCTGCAACTGCTATCCTGAAATTATCAGTAATCGGCAGACCTGTTTTGAAGGAGATCCAGTCTGCATAAGACTTTCCTGTTGTATCGAAAGCATCTTCTTCTGTAGTCAGTCCCATTTTAATCACAAAGCTCCAGGCTTTGGAAAATGCCGGATGACGCAAAGTAGCTCTCATAAAAGTACTGACCTCACTCAGGTCATATAACTCAACATATTTGAGGGAATCGCGGTTGGGATAATAACTTAAGGTACCCAGCCCTTCTACTTTAATCTTTTTATTATTGACATACAACTGATCATAATCCATCTTCTGCACCTTGCCATTTTCCATCCATTCGGCACCTGCCTTGCCCGCCAGTACTACATTGCGCGGGTTCCAGCTGATCTTGTAATGCCAGGGATTATCATCGCTTTCAGGAGCGACTAATCCACCGCAGAAACTTTTAAAACTTTTGATATCTCCTGCTATTTTCTGAATGCTGTGAATGATCTGCATGGCAGACATATGGTCGATACCCGGATCCAGTCCCATCTCACACATAAACAGCAGACCGGCTTCTTTTACGGCCTCGTTCATGGCTTTAATTTCCGGGGAAACGTATGAAGAGGTGATGAGGTGTTTTTTATATTTAAGACAATCCTGTGCCAGAAGAAAATGCAAGCTTGGTGGCATCATGGACAGCACCAGATCAGAACCGGCTACCAGCGCTTCTCTCTGCTCATTATTGTGTACATCTATTGCCGCTGCAACACCCTTTGGGTGATTGTTGAGTTTTTCCGCGATAGCCTCAGCAGAAGCATCCATTACCACTACTCTCCATTCCTGCCGTGCATTCTTCAACAAATAATCTATCAAATAGGATGATGATTTTCCTGCACCGGCTACTAGAATCGTTTTCATTATTTTTATGGTCTGTTTTAAAGAATCTTTATTGATAGGAAATGAAACTCATTTGTAAATTTGCTGCAATTTCCCAAAAAGTATCCAAAAAAGGGCACTTTATTTCAAAAAAGTCTAAAATTCAAATAATCGCAATATGATTTGGCATGATGGAATCCCTACGCTCGAGGCTGTAAACGAGATGTCCCAAAACACTCTGGGCGCTCACCTCAACATGATTTTTACCGATATCGGAGCTGATTACATAACGGCCAGTATGCCGGTAAATCATACTACGCACCAACCTATGGGATTGCTGCATGGTGGCGCTTCTGCTGCCCTGGCAGAGACTGTAGGCAGCGTAGCCGGCTGGCTCTGTATCAATAAAGAAAAGCAAAACTGTGTAGGCCTGGAGCTGAACTGTAACCATGTAAAAGGAAAGAGGGAAGGCACCGTATATGCTACGGCCAGGCCGCTGCATATCGGGGGCAGCACGCAGGTATGGGATATCAGGATACTGGATGAACAGGAAAAACTGATCTGTGTAAGCAGGCTTACGATTGCGGTGATCCGTAAAATACCTCAGTAAAAAGGTCGGGACATAGTCCCGACCTTTTTTAAAATATTTCTTGAGTGCGGCAATTATACATATTCCTGCATAGCTGCCTCCAGTGCACTTTCCTCATCAAATAAAGATACCAGTCTGCGGATTACATTTTCTACCTGGGCATCCGGACAACTGGCTCCGGAAGTGATCATTACCCGTAAAGGATTTTTGCCCATAGTATAATCTGCAGTTGTCTGTTCCTGTTTATCTGATAACACAAAATGCAGGATATGGTCCTCATCTATGAGGCAGGTTTCATTATTGATAAAATAGGTAGGTAATATCTCCTGGCAGAGCTCTACCAGATGGGAAGTATTACTAGAGTTATAGCCACCGATTACCAGGGCAATATCAGCCTCATGCTGCAGCATTTCAGTAACTGCATTCTGGTTGTCATTGGTTGCATAGCACAGGGTATCCCGCGTATCTGCAAAATGATTTTTCAGTTGCTCGTCATCCAGCTGATAATGTGCTTTAATGGTTTGCTTCAGGTATTCTGCAATGCCTTGTGTATCGCTGGCCAGCATGGTTGTCTGGTTAACCACTCCAATACGGCTCAGATCTTTATCTACTTCAAACCCGTTTGAATACTGTCCTTTAAATTCTTCGTAAAACTGCTCCGCCGGCAAAGCTCCTGTGATGTACTGCGCCAGTCGTTTGGTCTGGTTCATATCCTTCACCACTATGGTCGGGGTATTAGCTTTGCTGTGAGAGAAGGTTGCCCTGGTCTCTTCATGATTCGGTTTGCCATGCACCACAATGGTGTAGCCCTCATTACCAATTTTTTCAGAGCGGTTCCATACCTTTTCTACAAAGGGGCAGGTCGTATTATACAGGGTGGGTTCGATTCCTTTTTCTTTCAGAATCGCTTCTATTTCAAGTGTGGTACCGAATGCCGGTACAATCACGATATCATCTTTATGCAGCTCATCCCAGGAAATCAGCTGGTTACCTTTGGTATCCATGATAAACTGCAGCCCTTCTGCAAGCAGATCAGCATTCACCTGCGGGTTATGAATCATTTCGCTGAGCAGGAAGATACGCTTGCCTACATTATCATGAATCGCCTTAAATGCAATCTCAATCGCATTCTCCACCCCGTAACAAAAGCCAAAGTGCCTGGCCAGGATGATCTCCAGCTTATTCAGCTTGAGTATACTGGGCGCAAAATCTTTCTTCAATTTATCCAGGCCTTTACGATGTGCTTTAATGGACGTGATGATCGGACTTCTGTAATGCAGGGGTACTTCAAATGATTTCATTGCTGCAAAGATAGGTTTTTCCGTGATGACAAAAAGAGGCCAATTTTACATATCTAAAAATAAACTATGCCAGCATAATCAATCCTAGCAAGGGTTTTAATTAACAAAAAAATATAAAATAAATTTGGTTATGAAGAAATATAGTCTATATTTGCTATTAACAACAACAAAATTTTCATCATTTAAAAAACATAAAAGATTATGAACAAAGCAGAATTAATCGACAAAATCTCCAAAGACGCTGGAATCACTAAAGTGCAAGCCAACGAAGCTTTAGATTCTTTTACAAGCAGCGTAATCAGTGCGTTAAAAGGTGGCGATAAAGTTACTTTAGTAGGTTTCGGTACTTTCTCGGTATCAGAACGTTCTGCTCGTAACGGCCGTAACCCACAAACCGGTGCAGTTATCAAAATCAAAGCTCGCAAAGTTCCTAAGTTCAAAGCGGGTAAAGAATTCGCAACAAAAATCGGCGGTAAGAAGAAATAATTTTACCCATTTACATACGTGGCATGCGAAAAGCTTTTCAGGAGTTTTTCGCATGTTGCTTTTCAAATCAGGGATACAGCAGACTGAAGAAGAATGCCAACATACTTTTTCTGTATCACCTTTTTTTTATACATTTGCACAAATTTCATTAACGATTAAAATTTATTACCATGGGCAGAGGTGACAACCGTTCTAAAAGAGGTAAAATTTCAAATGGTACATTTGGAGTTAACCGTCCGAAAAAAGCTAGAAATGCTAAAGCAAAAGCTAAAGCTTAATTTCCATAAAAATCTTTCCTGAATAAATATTAATTTTAGGGAAGATTTTTTATTTTAATCAAGCAGCATCATGAAAAACCCGATTATAAGATTAAGGAGTTTTGTAGAATACCAGGCTTTCGGTGTATGTACCAAGCTGGGTGAAAAAATGGGCATCGCCTCTGGTAAGATCCGTTTATGGTTTATTTACATCTCTTTTTTAACACTGGGTTCTCCACTGATTATCTACATGATAATGGCCTTCATCCTCAATATGCGCCAATACATCTGGCTGCGCCGACGCAATCCGCTCCGTGCCTGATTTATGATTTAAGGTTTCCTTAAGCAATTAGGCCATTATATTTCGTTACTTTTGCGCCGGATAAACCCTACTCATAAGGCTCATGGACGCAATTCTCGATTTCCTGCATAATCTTACCGACCCCAACTGGATTATTGACCACGGTGGATACTATATTGTTTTAGCAATTGTATTTGCTGAGACGGGACTATTACTGGGTTTTATTCTTCCCGGCGACTTCCTCCTGTTTATTACCGGTACGATTATTGCAAAACCGGAAGCCCTGACTCCATTCGACAACCATATACAGAATATGGTTTTCTGGGAACTGATGATCATACTTGCAGCCGTACTGGGCAATATGGTCGGATACTGGTTCGGCCGTAAATCGGGTAAGTATCTCTTCGAACGAAAGGACACCTGGTACTTCAAAAAGAAACACATTATACAGGCCAAAGACTTTTATGAGCGTAAAGGCGGCGGCGCCATTATCCTTGCCCGTTTCCTCCCTATTGTTCGTACCTTTGCGCCAATTGTAGCTGGTGTTGTAGGTATGAATTACAAAAAATTCATGCTGTACAATGTAATCGGTGCTGTGATCTGGGTGGGCCTTCTGGTTACTGTTGGTTACTTTCTGGGTCGCAATCCATGGGTAGAACGTAATCTCGAGTACATCGTACTGGGTATGGTTCTGGTCACTACGGTACCGGTGCTGTTCAAAATGATCTTCGGCAAATCGAAAGCCGATCAGCTCCCGGCCAATGGCAAAACTGCTTAGTCTGAAAAAAATATATACATACCTTTTGGCACTCTGCTGCCTGCTGCCCATCGCCCCGCAAGCGATGGGTCAAGTATTTAAAGACACCCTGAAAGATGTGTCTGTTACCGAACAACGTAAGGTATACCAACAGGATGTGAAAAGTACTTTCCAAACCGGACAGACCCGCATCAGTATAGACAGCATAACCCTGCTGCAATACCAGCAGCTCTCACTGGCCACACTGCTGGCACAGCAAAGCACCGTGTTTGTCAAATCCTATGGGATCAACAGCATGGCTACCCTATCCTTCCGCGGGGCCTCTTCGGCCCAGTCGGCAGTGCTCTGGAAAGGTATCCCCATCCTGAACCCGGCACTAGGCGTATCGGATGTGTCGATGCTACAAACCGGACTGTTTGATAAAGTAAGCCTGCAATATGGCAGCAATGCCGCTATGCTGGGCAGCGGAAACGTAGGCGGGGCGCTACTCCTGGAGCAGCAATCGGAATATGCAAAAGGCAATCACTACCGTATCGGACTGGGGGCAGGTAGTTACGGCCGTAAAGAAATCAATACACAGGTCATTCTGCAGCCTAAAAAATGGCTGATCAAATGGAATGCCTTCGGTCAGCTGGCCAATAATAATTTTCCTTATACCGATCTCGACGGAGTGGCTGTAACGACCCGTCATGCCGGGTTAAAAGCCTTTGGTAGTATTCTTTCTGCAACGTATAAAATAGATCCGACACAGCACATCAGTGCAGATGTATGGTATCAGCGTTATTATCGCGAGATTCCCAAAGCCATGTTTGAAGATTTTTCGGCCAAGGTACAAAGGGATGCTTCTTTGCGCACTTTACTGCACTGGGAAAAACTGCATCGCCAGAACACCTTCTACGCTAAATTCTCCCTGAATAAAGAGGACCTGCATTATACAGATTCTTCCTTCCTGATCGATAACCGTAATACAGTATACCAGTATTACCAGGAGCTGGGTTGGAAAAATAATTTTCATATCGGCGGCACAAAGGCCACGCATACCATCCTGGTCATGTCGCCCTTTCAATATGCGACCATACACCTGCCGGGCAATGAACGGCAACAACAACAAAGACCGGCACTGGCCGCTGCATACAAGTACCTGAACGGCGATGAGCGATTGGGCATACAGGCCAATCTGCGCCAGGAATGGAACCTGGGCACAGCCTTACCCGTACTACCGGGCATAGGAGTACATTATGCACTGGTACGAAAGGCACGCTGGCAATGGTCCTGGGATGCTACCCTGCAGAAGACATACCGCTTACCTACCTTGAACGAGCTCTATAATTTCCCGGGAGGCAATGAACAATTGAAACCCGAACAGGGCTGGAACCGTGAACTGGCCTATACTTTACATTGGGACAATGCCAAAGGGACGATACAGTTCGATCAGCAGGTCAATTATTTCAACCGCCATATCAAGGACTGGATATACTGGCTGGGTGGCGCCATCTGGACCCCGCATAATATTGCCGAGGTGCATAACCGCGGTATAGAAACGCATAATACCCTGCGCCTGCAACTGAGCAAACCGCTGCAACTACAGCTGGGCCTGCGTACGGCTTATGTACTCTCTACTACCGAAAAGAGTGATATGCCTAATGACAACAGCATCGGCAAACAAATCCCTTATACCCCACGATATAATGGGCAGATCAATATAGGCCTGCACTGGAAGCAGTTGTTTATAAACTACAACCACACGTATACTGGTTACCGCTTTATTACCACAGATGAATCGCTGTACACCCTGCCCTATCACCTGGGCAATATGCAGGCTTTATATACCTTTACGGCAGGTTCCGTAAAAATGCAGGCCAGCCTGCAGGTACAGAACCTCTGGAATATGGCTTATGTAGTCATCGCACAGAGACCAATGCCACAGCGTTATTGGGTTGCCGGGCTACAGTTTGAACTTTAAAGATAAACACATGATGTATCTGGATACCATAGTAGCTCTGGCTACTGCCCCAGCCGCCGGGGCCATCGGCGTCATCCGTCTTTCGGGAGACCAAGCAGTGCCTGTGGCCAATGCCCTATTTAAAGGCAAAGACCTCAGCAAACAGGCTACCCATACCCTGCATTTTGGTACGATTATACGCCCGGACGGGGAGATCGTGGATGAGGTCGTGATCGGGTTGTTCCTGGGCGGCAAGAGCTATACCGGGGAAGATACTGTCGAGATCAGCGGACATGGATCTTTGTTCGTCCTCAACCAGATCATCGAATTATGCGTGGCGAAAGGTGCCCGCCTGGCTGCACCGGGAGAGTTTACCCAAAGGGCCTTCCTGAATGGTAAGCTGGACCTGGCTCAGGCAGAAGCTGTTGCCGACCTGATCGCAGCAGAAAACAAGGCTTCTCACCAGGTTGCCCTCAGCCAGATGCGCGGGGGGATCAGTACCGAATTACAGGGCCTGAGAGATAAACTCATTCAGTTTACCGCACTGATAGAACTCGAACTGGACTTCTCTGATGAAGACGTGGAGTTTGCAGACCGTACGGCATTCAAACAACTGATTGCCGATATACAACGTCATACCGGACAGCTTATCGATTCATTTGCCTATGGCAATGCGATCAAGAATGGTGTGCCGGTAGCCATCATCGGTAAGCCCAATGCCGGTAAATCAAGCCTGCTGAATGCTTTGCTGAAAGAAGAAAGGGCTATTGTAAGCAATATTGCCGGAACTACCCGTGATACTATCGAAGAGGTGATGAATATTGAAGGCATTCCCTTCCGCTTTATCGACACTGCCGGTCTGCGCGAAACAGAAGATTTGGTAGAGGCAATCGGTGTGAGTAAGGCTAAAGAGAAAATTGCACAGGCACAGGTTATCCTGCATTTGTATGAAGATAATGATACCGAATTATTACAAGAACTGGCCGATAGCCTGCAGGGAAAGATCGTGTTCAGCCTGCGCAATAAAGTAGATACTTCGGTTACCGAAGAGACGAATTCGGTACAAGAGGAAGGCAATATGTACCTCATGGATATTTCTGCAAAAACCGGCTATCATCTGGAGTTTCTGAAGCAGCAATTACTGGAATCGATACGCGGCGGATTTGCTGACTCTTCGGTAATCATTACCAATACCCGTCATAAAGAGGCACTAATGCGGGCGCAGGAAGCCCTGGAAGCCGTTACTCATGGTCTGGAAATCGGACTGAGCGGCGATCTGCTGGCCTTTCACCTGAAAGATGCGTTACTGCATTTAGGCTCTATTACCGGTAAGATCGATATCGACCGTGATATACTGGGTACAATCTTCGGGAAGTTCTGTATCGGGAAGTAAATTCATTTTGTGCCTTTTGGTTTGTTGAAGGCAATTCCTAAAAATCAATGTGTCGGTCGGTTGTAAACCAGAACACTTCGTTCAGACAATGGTTTCCGACTTATCGACCGAGCCAATGATTTTTGTAACGCCGGATTTATAAGGCCATTTGGAGCGATCTGTACTTGTACAGATCGCTTATTGTTTTCATCACAGCGATAGCCATTTTGGTTGGAGTTGCGATCGTTGAGAAAGGATATAGGCACAAATTTAACTGCGGTATTTCTTCTGAAATAATTTGGATATTTCCAACTTATACTCGCTGAGGCTTGCCTTTCCTTTAAGCATCCGAACCAGCCTGTTGATACGAGTGATCTTCGTTTCCAGCAGATCAGGGTGCACCAGGGGGCGTATTACATTCTTAGACTGCTTAGCCTCAGGAAAACGGTTAAGTAAGCGTTCGGTTTCTGTTGTATTTCGGGTATTTACGGCCACGAACATATTCTGTTTATACCAAAATTTTACTTCAGGAATATTCCAGATCAATGGACGGATCACATCGTAGCAATCATAGCCTTTAGCATTAAACAGCTTAACCCAAAAGTCGGGCCATTGCTCGTTCAGGTGGTTCTGCCCGCCCTGGCCTGGGATAGCGGCAGAGAATACCACAACATCCGACATGCCGGTAAGATCACCAACAATTTTTTCAGCGTATTTTTCATAAAGATGTTCTGCAAACTCAAAACTGATCGAGAGATCAAAACGTTCTTTCACCTGGAGATCTTCCATTAAGTTTTTAAGTAACAAGTCATCACCTTTCAGCTTCTGCAATTTATTATTGCTCCACTCTCCGTCGATGCCTAAGACTTTTTTTACGCCGCACTCCTTGAATTTATACAGGAAATTACCAATACCGCAACCCAGGTCCGATACCGATTCCGGAGCAAAAAGGTCATATAAAATGGGGGCGATCACTTCGGGGTCCACGTCATTATGCTCGTCACTAATGTGCAAATACACGTCTTTAAACATAAAAAAATTGAGTATTTATATATTTCAAAAGTAGAATAAAAGGTAAATATAGTCATTCATTGTTTAATTTTTTGCGCTAAAAAGAAGCTATAGCAAGTACAGACGCCTTTTGTGCCTGTCGGTACTGCGCACTCCGGCTCAAAATGTTTGTCTTCGCTACGCATCACATCATATCGACCGCAGCGTAGACATTTCTTTGTCACAATAGGACTACACATCATCAGGAGATTACTTGCGATACTCCATTTGCTCGAAATGAGGTAGTGTGGAACACTATTTTCTGAATCTTCGGACAATACAGTACCATCACCCTTCCTCCATCAGCCAGCCACCGCCTGACATTTTCATGTTATTTTTTCAATTATTTACATAAATAAAATTTCAAAATGTACCTGTAGTAGTTTTACTACTGATCCAATTAAATAATATATATTTATATACATTATTTAATTGATTATTAATTTGTTATCAAAAATTAAATGTGAAATAATTTGCATTTTACCCATTGAAGTGACTATATTTGGACCGCAAAAAAACAAGTCCACTTTCAATCCCCCTGTATGAAGAGAATTTTTACGGCATCGCTCCTCCTCCTGCTATGTCCGCAACTGCATGCGCAGACCTTACCGGTAACCAATGGCCTGCAACTCTGGCTGGACGCCTCTGATGTAAATGCCAACGGTACCAACCCCGCCAACGGTAGCACGGTGACTACCTGGAAAGATAAGTCCTCCGCGGCCCGCCAGGCAATACAAATCGGCAACCAGAATGCCGCCGTACTGAACACAAACCAGATCAATGGCAAACCGGTACTGCATTTTACCCGTACGAGCAATGTCAAAGGTTCGGTTTTTAATGTAGCTAACCTGGACATCCGTGCCGGAAGCATGCCCGCGGTTACCATCTTTACAGTGTACAAACAAGGTACCAATGTCGAATCGCAGCAAGGTATCTGGGGTTGTGACAATGGTGGCTGGGATCGCTTTTTCATGACCATATTTGCAAACAACAGCAGCGACGGTGTGGTGGCTATCGGCCCTGTAGTCCCCTACAATGTATCTATTTCAGGAGCCGGTGTAACCGGTGTTACTAAATTACTGACCGCTGTCTATGACCGTGGTGTCACCAATGGTTCTACGATATATTACAACGGCACCCCGGTACAATCGGTTACCGACAATACTGCCCTGACCGATGCACAAAACTCTTTCTCTATTGGTTGGGATGGTGATGACAATACCTTTGACGGTGATATCGCCGAACTGCTGGTATTTAACCGTAAACTGACTTTATGCGAAATTCAGCAGGTGAATAAATACCTGGGTACCAAGTACGGTTATACCTATTCTACCGTAAGCATTACCCCAAGTGGCAGTACAGCGCTTTACCCGGGCAATAGTGTTAGCCTTAATGCCAGTACCGGTACCTCATACCAATGGCTGAAAGATGGCAGTCCGATCAGCAATGCTACTGCACAAAGTTATACTGCTACTGCTGCCGGTAGCTACAAGGTAATTGTAACTAATGGTTGTGCAGATACTTCTGCGGCGCAGGTGGTTACAACCGCAGTTATGCCTGCCCCGGGACATGCCCTGAACTTTGCAGGTGGTGCAAGCGGCAATGATTATGTTGATCTGGGAAATATCCCTGCTACCAGTGTAAAAACGATGGAATGCTGGGTGAAGTTCAACGACTTTACCGGCAGCCAGGAGATCATGAACCGCTCTATTACCGGTTATGGCATCGAACTGTTGTTATACAACAACAACCTGGCCTTTTTCTGTATGGATGGCACCAATAACTCCAGCGTAACCTATGCCAATACCGGCGAACTGACTATCGGTCAGTGGTACCATATTGCGGCGACCTGGAACGGAACAGATAAAAATACCATGAAACTGTACATCAACGGTAAAAGCGTAGGTACAAAAAATATCGTGGGTAGCGCTGTAAGTGGTGTGAGTAATACCGCTGCTTCCTTCAAACTGGGCCGCTGGTCCGAATCGGCTACCCCACGTTCATTCAATGGTGCGATGGATGAAGTACGTATCTGGAGCACTGAACGCAGCGCTGCTGAGATTCAGAATAATATGTACACTCCTATGGGCCTGCCACAAACCGGCTTACTGGCATACTATATGTTTGACAACGGTGCGGCTACCGCAAATGGAAACAATGCTGCATATACCACGGTATATGACTATACGGGCAATGGCAATACCGGCACCATTACTAACTTTGTACTGAATGGTACCACATCTAACTGGACCGAAAGTTATGCGATGGTTCGCCCGATTCCAACCGGAACCAGTGGTTATAGCACATCCGGCTTTACCGCCAACTGGTCTGCTCCGACTACAGGAACAGTACAATACTACCGTCTGGATGTCGCTACAGACAGCATGTTCAATAACAAACTGACTAACTATAACAGCCTGAACGTAGGTAATGTAAATAGTTATAGTATAATCGGGCTGAATAATAACCAGACATATTATTATCGTATCACTGCTGTCAAAACTGGTACAGACGGGGTCTCCGCACCTTCAGAAGTGCGTGCGGTAACGACCGGTACACCTTTAGACTTTACACTGACCACTTTCGATGCGAAAGCACAGCAGCAAGATGTATTGTTGCACTGGCAGACGGCTAAAGAAAAAGAAACACTAGCCTTCGAGATCGAGCGCAGCAGCAATGGTACAGACTTTACGACCATCGGTCGCGTGAAAGCTGCAGGTAATGCTACCACTGCAACAGATTACCAGTTTACCGATGCCCATCCGGCAAAAGGCCTGAACCTGTATCGCCTGAAGATGATCAATGCAGATGCAACCTGGTCTTACTCCTCGATCCGTAATGTACGTTTCCAGTCAGCCGCGACAGCACACCAGCTGTACCCTGCTCCGGCAAGCACTACTGTACACCTGCAATTAGCTACCACACCGGCAGCTCCGGTACAGGCCTACCTGTACGATATGCATGGTCGCGTAGTGATGCAACTGAACATCAGCCTACAGGATACCCTCATTGATATCCAGGATATTGCTACCGGCCAATACCTGCTGGTACTGAGCGATGGCAGCAGCCTGAGGGTAGAAAAGAAATAATATAAAAGAGTGCACCATCATACAAAAGCCAGGACAATGTCCTGGCTTTTCTTATGTGTAGGTTGAGTATGGTTGAAAAAGGTTTAGGATTTGAGAATTCATATAGTATTTATCACCGTATTTTAATGGGCATAATTCCTTTTATTGAACTGCTGGAATTATCTGGGGGAAGGTGTAAATTCGCAGAAACTTAACACCTTTCAGATTAATACAAAGGTGCAATATGTTTTATTGAGTATTAGCGTCTTAAATCAAAAGGACAGAGTATTGTTAAGTAAGAAAAAGATAGAGATTATCGAAAAAGGGGAAAATGATAAAAAACTATAAAGTAAAACTGAAAATACCAGCCCAATTAATGGCTTTAATGATGAGCTCAGGTATTAACCACCAATAAGACTTAATAAAAGAGGAAAATGACAAGCACAGTACAACGAGCAGAACTACAAAATAAGATATGGAAAATAGCGAACGATGTTCGTGGCTCTGTGGATGGATGGGATTTTAAACAGTTTGTGTTAGGAACACTGTTCTACCGCTTCATTAGTGAAAACTTCACCAATTATATTGAGGGAGATGATGAAAGTGTGAACTATGCCAACTACCCTGATAAAGACATTACAGCCGAGATAAAGGACGATGCAATCAAGACAAAGGGTTATTTCATTTATCCCAGTCAGCTTTTTGTGAATGTTGCTAAAAATGCCAATACCAATCCTAATCTGAATACCGACTTAAAGGAAATTTTTACGGCTGTAGAAAGTTCTGCCAATGGCTACCCGTCTGAGCCGGATATTAAAGGATTGTTTGCAGACTTTGATACGACCAGTACGCGATTAGGAAATACCGTGGAAAGCAAAAACGACCGCTTGGCCAAAGTTTTGAAAGGTGTAGAAGCATTGGATTTCGGGCATTTTGAAGACAACCAGATTGATCTGTTTGGCGACGCCTATGAATTCCTGATTTCCAATTACGCGGCCAATGCCGGTAAATCGGGCGGTGAGTTTTTTACACCGCAGCATGTATCGAAGCTGATTGCTCAACTGGCCATGCACAAGCAGGAGAAGGTAAACAAGATATACGACCCTGCGGCAGGTTCCGGCTCTTTATTGTTACAAGCCAAAAAACATTTCGACAGTCATATTATTGAAGAAGGTTTTTACGGGCAGGAAGTGAACCACACTACTTACAACCTGGCCCGGATGAACATGTTTTTGCACAACATCAATTACGACAAGTTTAACCTGGCCTTGGGCGATACTTTGCGCGACCCGCACTTTGGCGATGAAAAACCTTTTGATGCCATTGTTTCCAATCCGCCCTATTCTATTAACTGGATAGGGAGCGATGACCCGACGTTGATTAATGATGACCGTTTTGCGCCTGCCGGGGTATTGGCCCCAAAATCAAAAGCCGATTTTGCTTTTGTATTACATGCGCTCAGCTATCTATCCAGCAAAGGAAGGGCAGCCATTGTTTGCTTCCCCGGCATTTTTTACCGCGGCGGTGCAGAGCAGAAGATAAGGAAATACCTGGTGGACAATAATTTTGTGGAAACCATTATTTCCCTGGCGCCCAATCTGTTTTACGGCACCTCTATAGCCGTTACGCTGCTGGTACTTTCCAAACACAAAACAGAAAGCAAAACCCAGTTTATAGATGCCAGCGGCGAAGACTTTTTCAGAAAAGTAACCAACAATAATGAGCTGACCGATGCCCATATTCAAAAGATTATGGCCCTTTTTGACCGCAAAGAGGATGTGCCGCATGTTGCCCTATCTGTGGACAACAGCGTAATTGCAGCAAATGATTACAATCTTTCTGTTAGTTCTTATGTTGCCGCAAAGGATAAGCGTGAGCAGGTGGACATTACGCAGTTAAATGCCGACATTGCCACAACGGTAGCAAAGATAAATACACTGCGTGCCGATATTGATAAAATTATAAATGAGATTGAAGCATGAGTTATCTGGAAAAATTATTGGAAGGGGTCGAGGTGGAGTGGATTAATTTAGGCGATACCAGATTCATTGAAATTGCAAATTCGGGTCGGAAACCTGTTAAAGCATCTGAACGCACACCCGGTAACATTCCGTATTATGGGGCTAACAATATCCAAGATTATGTCGAAGGTTACACTCATGATGGTGCATATGTACTAATAGCAGAAGATGGAACTCAAAGCATTGAAAATTATTCCATACAATGGGCAGCAGGTAAGTTCTGGGCAAATAATCATGTTCATGTTATTCGCGGTACGGATCTAGTTAACAATAGATTCCTGTTTCACTATCTGAAAACTGTAAACTTTGTTCCAGTTTTATCAGGTGGCGATAGAGCAAAACTAACAAAAGGAAATTTGGTCGAAATTGAAATCCCCATCCCGCCACTTTCTGTTCAAAAAGAAATTGTTCGTATTCTCGATAAGTTCACAGAGCTTACAGCGGAGCTTACAGCGGAGCTTACAGCGGAGCTTACAGCTCGTAAAACGCAGTACAATTATTATCGGGAAAATTTGTTGCGTTTTGATGAAAAAGAAATTCAACACCTACCTATGGGGGCGCCAGGTTTTGGAGAATTTCAAAGAGGAAAACGGTTCGTAAAAGATGATTTGGTATCAGAAGGCGTGCCTTGCATACATTATGGTGAGATGTACACCTATTATGGGACCTGGGCAAATGAAAGCAAGTCCTTTCTTAATGAAGAATTAGTCGAACGGAAAAATCTAAGAGTTGCTGAAAATGGCGATGTTGTCATTGTGGCTGCTGGAGAAACCATTGAAGATATTGGCTTGGGAACGGCATGGCTAGGCGATGAAGGCGTAGTGATACACGATGCTTGTTTTTCATTCAGAAGCCCATTAAACCCTAAATATGTAGCATACTTTACACGTACAAAGCAATTTCACGATCAAATCAAAAAGCATATCTCTTCAGGGAAAATTTCTGCTATTAATGCAAGAGGTTTGGAAAAGGTTTTAATCCCTGTTCCATCGCCAGAAGAACAAGAACGCATCGTTTCCATACTCGATAATTTTGACATCCTTGCTACCTCCATCAGCGAAGGCCTGCCTAAGGAAATTGCTTTAAGGAAGAAGCAATATGAGTATTATAGGGACTTATTGTTAACATTTTCAAACGATAATATTGACTCATAGAATGGGACAGTCATTAACAGAAATAGCTCAAACTCTTAAAGATGCTAATAAAAAAGTACAACTTGTCTATGCTTTTAATGGCTCTGGCAAAACACGGCTGTCAAGAGAATTCAAGGAGTTGATAGCACCCAAAAATCAGGATGCAGAAGAAGAAAGCAAAATTAAGATACTATACTACAATGCATTTACCGAAGATTTGTTTTATTGGGATAATGATTTGGATAATGACACTGATAGAAAACTGAAAATACAACCCAATAATTACACCTATTGGGTGCTTATAGAGCAAGGTCAAGAACTAAATATAACAAACCACTTTCAACGTTATACAAATGATAAGCTAACACCTAAGTTTAATGAAGAATATACAATCAAGGATAGGAATGACAACGATATAGTGATTGCCGCCTATTCGGAAGTTCGGTTTTCGTTTGAACGCGGAAATAATGAGCCTTCAGAGTTTGTTAAAATATCAAAAGGTGAAGAAAGTTGTTTTATCTGGAGTCTTTTTTACAGCTTGTTTGCACAAGTAGTCAATGCATTAAACGTAGTAGAGGAAGGAGAGAGAGAAACAGATCAATTCAACGATTTAAAGTATGTATTTATCGATGATCCTGTCAGCTCTTTAGACGATAATCATCTAATTGAACTGGCTGTAAATATTGCGGAGCTAATTAAGTCAAGTCAATCAAGCTTAAAGTTTATTGTTACAACTCACAATCCGTTATTCTATAATGTGCTCTACAACGAATTAGGTACCAAAGAGGGCAATATGCTAAGTAGAAATGAAGATGGTACATTTGAACTAATACCCAAGAAGGGCGACTCAAACAAAAGCTTTTCTTACCATCTTTTTCTCAAGCACACAATTGAGGAAGCTATTAAATCTAACAGTGTTCAAAAGTATCATTTTACTTTGCTGCGAAATCTTTATGAAAAGACGGCAAGCTTTTTAGGATACTCACGGTGGTCTGAATTATTACCGGATGACAAACAGGTATATTATAATCGTGTAATTCAATTTACAAGTCATTCCACTCTATCAAACGAAGTTGTAGCCGAACCAACAGAGCCAGAAAAGCAAACGGTAAGGTTATTATTGGCACACTTAGTTGACAGTAAATATTGGAAGGAAGAAATAGTAGCAACAGCTGTACCAATAAGTACTGAATCACCATCAACACCTCAAGAAAATGTCGCAGTATAAAACCATAGCAGAATCCAACAACTTTATTGTACTGGATAAGTTTACCAAGTATTTGGAAATGCACGAGGCTCCTGCTGTTTATCAGACAGAAGCCGCGCTGGAAAATGAATTTATTCAAGATCTGGTTAACCAGGGGTATGAAAACCCGGCAAACCTAACGACACCGGAAGCGATGTTGGCGAATGTAAGAGTACAATTGCAGTCGCTTAACAATATGGTGTTTTCGGATGTGGAGTGGACTCGTTTTGTAGAAGAATACCTGGACAAGCCCAGTGATACCCTAGTGGAGAAAACCAGGAAGATTCACGAAAACTACATTCATGATTTTGTGTTTGACGATGGGCATATCCAAAACATTTACCTGATCGACAAAAAGAATATTGCGCAGAATAAAGTACAGGTGATTAAACAATTCGAGCAGAAAGGCACCCATGCCAACCGGTATGATGTTACCATATTAGTAAACGGCTTGCCACTGGTACAGGTGGAGCTGAAAAAACGCGGGGTTGCCATTCGTGAAGCTTTTAACCAGGTACACCGCTATTCCAAAGAGAGCTTTAATGCGGCAAACTCGCTTTTTAAATACGTACAGATCTTTGTCATATCAAACGGCACAGACACACGCTACTTTGCCAATACTGTAGAGCGGAGTAAAAACAGCTTCGACTTTACCATGAACTGGGCAAAGGCGGACAATACACTGATTAAAGACCTGAAAGATTTTACCACCACTTTTTTTGAAAAAAGAGTGTTGTTGAATGTTTTGCTCACTTATTCGGTTTTTGATACCAGCGATACGCTGCTCATCATGCGGCCGTATCAAATTGCCGCAACCGAACGGATGTTGTGGAAAATCGAAAGTTCCTTTCTATCTAAAAACTGGTCGGAACCCGCAAGCGGCGGCTACATCTGGCATACCACAGGTTCAGGTAAAACGCTGACCAGTTTTAAAGCAGCCCGCCTGGCAACGCAGCTTCCGTTTATTGACAAAGTATTCTTTGTTGTTGACAGAAAAGACCTAGACTATCAGACAATGAAAGAATATCAACGATTCTCTCCTGATAGTGTGAACGGGTCAGATAATACGGCAGGATTAAAACGAAATATCGAAAAAGACGACAATAAAATTATTGTCACGACGATACAAAAACTGAATAACCTCATGAAAAGTGAGGGCGATTTGACCATTTACCAGAAGCAGGTGGTATTTATTTTCGACGAGTGTCACCGTTCCCAGTTTGGTGAAGCACAAAAGAATCTGAAGAAAAAATTTAAAAAGTTCTATCAGTTCGGCTTTACGGGTACGCCCATCTTTCCGCAAAATGCCCTAGGTGCGGATACTACAGCCAGTGTGTTCGGGCGGGAGTTGCACTCTTATGTAATTACAGATGCCATCAGAGATGAAAAAGTGCTGAAGTTCAAAGTTGATTACAACGACGTTCGTCCGCAGTTTAAAGGCATAGAAACCGAAATTGATGAGAAAAAATTAAGTGCAGCGGAAAACAAAAAAGCGTTGCTTCATCCGGTACGCATCAAAGAAATATCGCAATACATTTTACAGAATTTCCGAATAAAAACCCACAGAACGCAGGGAAGCAATAAGGGTTTTAATGCCATGTTTGCCGTCAGCAGTGTTGATGCCGCTAAGAGTTATTACGAGGAACTAAACAAACTACAGCAGGACAGCGAGAAGCCGCTGAAAATTGCAACCATCTTTTCTTTTGCAGCCAATGAAGAGCAAAGTGCCATAGGTGAAATAGTGGATGAGACATTTGAGCCATCTGCATTAGATGTTAGTGCCAAAGAGTTTTTAACCAAAGCCATCAATGACTATAATACCATGTTCAAAATGAATTGTGGTATTGACGGAAATGGATTTCAAGACTATTACCGTGACCTTGCCAAGCGAGTAAAGAACAAAGAGATAGACCTTATTATTGTAGTGGGCATGTTTCTTACCGGTTTTGATGCGCCGGCACTTAATACCCTGTTTGTTGATAAGAATCTGCGTTACCATGGTCTGATACAAGCCTTTTCACGTACAAACCGGATATACGATGCCACTAAGACCTTTGGCAACATTGTTACCTTCCGTGATTTAGAACAAGCTACCATTGATGCCATTACACTTTTTGGCGATAAGAATACCAAGAACGTTGTGCTTGAAAAGAGCTACAAAGAATATTTGGAAGGCTTTACAGATGTTGTTACAGGGGAAGCGCGGAGGGGTTATGTGGAAGTGGTAAAAGAGCTGAATGAGAAATTTCCTAATCCTGATGAGATTGTAAAAGAGAAAGACAAGAAGGAATTTACAAAACTGTTTGGAGAGTATTTAAGAGTAGAAAACCTGCTCCAGAATTACGATGAGTTTAGTCATCTTCAAGCCATGCAAGGAATAGACACTAATAATCCGGAGGCGGTTGAAGCATTTAAAAAAGCGTATTTCATAACAGATGAGGATTTTGCTGCAATGCAAAATATTGAATTGCTCAAAGAAAGAACCGTGCAGGATTATCGCTCAACTTATAATGATATACGTGACTGGTTAAGACGCGAGAAAACCGGTGCAGCCGCAGAAGAATCAAAAATAGACTGGGATGATGTAGTATTTGAAGTTGACTTACTAAAATCACAGGAAATAAACCTTGATTACATTCTTGAATTGATATTTGACCATAAAAAGAAGGTTAAAGACAAAGCGAGTTTGATAGAGGAGATCCGTAGGGTTATTCGCGCAAGCGTCGGCAACAGATCGAAAGAAAGCTTAGTCGTTGCTTTTATCAACGAAACCAATCTTGACATCATCAATGAAAAAGCAAATATTATTGACTCATTCTTCAAATACGCACAAGAGAAACAGAAAACAGAGGCTTCAGAATTAATCGAAGAAGAGCATTTGAATGAAGAAGCGGCGAAACGATATATTGCCGCTTCACTAAAACGTGAATACGCCAGTGAAAACGGAACAGAATTGAATGCCCTTCTACCTAAAATGAGTCCTTTAAATCCACAGTACTTGACTAAAAAACAAAGTGTATTCCAAAAAATAAGCGCTTTTGTTGATAAATTTAAAGGTGTTGGAGGAGAGTTATAAATTAGATCCTATAGTTAAAAAAATTATTATTAAAAGGATTTATAACAACTCAAATAAACATTAATGAGGATAATCATATTAAAAGGGGCCGATAACGTTGGCAAATCGACTGTATTAAATAAAGTATTTAATGAATTAATATCATTTTACAGTGTAACTCATACTCCTAAACGTGAACTAGGTGCTTCTATCAATCGAGATTTTGAATCAATAGTTACCTTAAAAGACAAAAGAAAAGTTGCTTTCTTTACAATGGGTGACCTAGAAAAAGAGCTAGAAGAAGGAATAGAACGATATAAATATCTAGATTGCGAAGTTTTGATAGTTGCTGTAAATAGCCAACATGTGGATTTATTAAATAAAATAATAGTTTCAAACCCTCATAATATTATTGATAAGTCAAGACCAATTAGAAATGATACTTCAATGTGGAAAGATGTCGGACATATTCTTTCTTTAATTTAAAATTTTATGCAGCTCTTTAAAAACAACATACAAGTCCTTTCTGAACTTAAAGAAATACCTTTTAAATTAGAGAAGGATATACAAACACTTTTTGAACGAAATCTGGCGTCACTAACAACCCTTACGTTCGTTAAATCTGAATTTACGATAAAGAGCAACCGTATAGATACGTTAGCCTTTGATGAAGAAAATAAAGCATTTGTGATAATTGAGTACAAACGCGGTCAGCATCATAGTGTATTCGATCAGGGTGTATCATACCTAAACCTGATGCTGGAGTATGGATCAGAGTTTATTATGGAATACAATGAGTCTCAGCATAAGTCCTTAAAACGCAACGATATTGACTGGTCTCAATCTAAAATCATCTTTGTATCTCCATCTTTTAACGATTTTCAGAAAAAGGCTACTGACTTTAAAGACCTGGCCATTGAACTGTGGGAAATTAAACAATTTGAAAATGAGGTAATTGTCATTAACCCACTTAAAAAATCTAAATCTGCGCCAAGCATTAAACAAATCCAGTCGACTGACAATAACATTATCTCTAAAGTTACGGATGAAATTAGGGTGTATACAGAAGAAGATCATTTGGCAAATAAATCTGCAATGATAAAAGAACTGTATGAGGTATATAAAGAAGCCATTCTGAATCTTGCTGATGATATAAGCATCGTACCCAAAAAGCTCTATATAAGTTTTGAAAAAAATAAGCGCATTATATTAGATCTAGTGCCACAGTTGCAGGAAATCAAACTGTACATCAACACCCAGTATAGTCATTTCCAGGATTTGCAACAATTAGGGGTATCCATGAACGATAAGACCAAATGGGGAAAAGGATATTACCAGATTATACTCAAAGACACTGAAAAACTAGAGTATATATTAAGTTTGATTAAACAATTATTATAACTCAAATCGCCCTCCACATCTTGTGGAGGACGTTTTTATTCTACTTCATTCTCATGCCCGGCATCGTATCCGGTTGTGGCACCGGTGGTTCCGGTGGCATAGGAATGCTTGTAGTATCCCTCTTCTGATCTTTGAGGGTTCTTTCATTGATGTCTCTGTTTTTGTCTTTTTTGCGGGGCGTTTGTTTTTTCGGTGTGATGGTATCCTGCGGGATCATCTTGCTGCTCTTTACTGTATAAGCGATATGCTCACTACTCGTATAGCCCAGTCCGGAGGTGTAGCCTAATGTGGCTCCCATAAATGCCATCAACATCGTCGTAATAACCAAAGTGCTTTTCATAAGATTCATTTTTAGTGGTGAACAAAAAAATCTAACTCTGTCTACGCTCCGCTATGTCTTTATTTAATCCACTGGGATAAGGATATAGGTTTCAAATAAGGGTAAAATAGGTTTAGGTTTAAGTTATATATAGGTTGGTGTACGTTATCGGTGCAGGTTTTACTTTTTAAAGTATTTTCTATATAGGTTTTATCGGTGTATGGTATATTTAAGGCCAGGTTTTAATAAGGCTGTATAGCTGTACGTCTTACCATTCAGTATCCTTTTCCTGAACTGGTATCTGTTTCAGGAAATCATCAAATGCGGCGGTATGGTCTGAATAAGTACCGTAAATATCCAGGATATAGCCGATCTCACTGTCCTTATCCTGCGTCAGGTATAAAGCAGTATTATCGGCCGGATCGGAGATGCCTTCGAAACGGAATGTTTTAATAATCGTCAGGTCTTCCGGGTTGTAGATTTTATTGGAATGAGCCGATTGCATTTTACCATGATCCGAGAAGGTGAGTTCATTATCATAGCCTTTGTTTTTCAGTTTGTTCATGACCTCACTCAGTGTACGCATTTGAGAAGGTGTCGTCTCATCCGGTAACTGATCATTCTGTTCTTTCTTTCTTAAATTTTCTTGTTCCTGGTTCATAAAATCTGCTTTTGTTTTCAAATGATATAAGAACAAGGATGATGCCAGAAATGCGATCTTCTGCCCCACATAAGCGAAAAATAATTACAAACAACTGAATATCAATAATTTAAACCAAAAAACAAGCATAAACAACACAGGGTAATATATTGGTGCTTTTTTATTCAGGGGCAATCGGAATGCCCGATTTGGGGAAAATGGGGAATTTGGGGAACAGGCACAAAAAATAAGCGCAGGAATTAATCCTGCGCTTATTTTTTGATTACATTTTTTATTTAGCTGAATACATCTTTGATTTTCTCAAAGAAGCTCTTCTCTTTTTTGGCATCTTCGCCCGGCTGAATGTTCGGGGAATCTTTCAGGGATTCGATCACGGCACGCTCTTCATCGGTCAGGTGCTGCGGAGTCCATATTTTCACCAGGACCAGCTGATCGCCACGGCCATAACCATTGATATCAGGGAAGCCTTTGCCTTTCAGACGGAAGATCTTACCACTCTGTGTTCCCGGCGGAATTTTGATTTTGGCTTTACCATCAATAGTCGGCACCTCGATCTGCGCACCGAATACCGCATCCGGGAAGGATAAGGACAGCACATATTGTACATCATTACCATCACGGCTCAGTTCTGCATGTCTTTCTTCTTCGATCAGGATAATCAGGTCGCCTGCAGGGCCGCCACGCTCGCCCATGTTACCACGGCCGCTCATGCTCAGTTGCATGCCATCCTGTACACCTGCCGGCACATCGATAGAGATCGTCTCTTCACCATATACCCTGCCCTCGCCTTTACAGCTGGTACATTTGTGGGTAATAGTACTGCCCTGTCCGTTACAGGTAGGACATGGAGATACGGTCTGCATCTGCCCCATAAAGGTATTGGTCACACGACGTACCTGTCCGCTACCGCCACAGGTCGTACATTTCTGTACAGAGTTACTGTCTTTGGCACCGGTATTATTACAGGTGGTACAACCTACATATTTCTTAACCTTGATCTTTTTATTTACACCATGCGCCATTTCCGCATAGGTAAGCTTCAGCTTTACGCGCAGGTTAGAACCGCGGTTTGATTGCGCACGGCCACCGCCGCCGCCGAACATATCGCCGAATCCACCACCGCCGCCACCAAAGATGTCGCCGAAGTGGCTGAAAATATCATCCATATTCATACCGCCGCCGCCAAAGCCACCACCGCCACCTGCACCACCACCCATACCGGCATGTCCGAAACGATCGTAACGGGCTTTCTTATCCTCATTACTCAGTACATCATATGCTTCTGCGGCTTCTTTAAATTTCTCTTCTGCGGCCGCATCGCCCGGGTTACGATCCGGGTGGTACTGTAATGCCAGCTTACGGTAAGCTTTCTTGATCTCATCGGCAGCAGCCGATTTGCTTACGCCTAACACCTCATAATAATCTCTCTTACTCATGGTCTGTTATTGCCCTAAGGCGGTATAAATTATAAAAAATCGGGTTATTATATTATTTGCCTACCACCACTTTCGCGTGACGGATCAGTTTATCGTTCAGGTAATAGCCTTTCTGCAGCTCATCGATCACCTTGCCCTGCATATCAGGAGTCGGTGATGGAATCTCCGTAATAGCTTCATGGAATTCAACGTCAAACTCAGTGCCTTTGGTTTCCATAGCTTTCAGGCCTTTGGATTCCAGTACACGTTTCAGCTTGTTCAATACCAGGATGGTACCGCTTTTGATCTGAGCCACATCATCAGACTGCTCCATCTGCTGTACTGCGCGATCGCTGTCATCCAGCACCTCCAGCAGGTCAATCATCAGGTCTTTACTGGCGGTTTGCATCAGTTCAATGCGTTCTTTAGCATTACGCTTACGGAAGTTATCAAATTCTGCCACCTGACGCAGGTATTTGTCTTTCATGTCTGCCAACTCGGCTTTTACTTTATCCAATTCCGACATTTCGTCACCTGATGCGGTGTTCGCTGCAGTTTCCTGTGCGGCATTTTCCGCCTGCTGTTCCTGGTTCGGTTCCTGCTCCTGGTTCATGTTTTGCTCCGTTGTTGCCATATATAATACGTTTATATTGTTAGGTTGATGATTTACGCAACAATATATGGTCAATTTTGTTGCCAAAGCCTGTTTTTTGTCAAAATGTCGGTAGGCAACTATTCCATTAACGGATTAATTGTATTTGAACCCTTGCAGCTACAGGATAAATAGTACCTTTGCGCCCGTGCGTTTCCTGCTGTATTTTACGGTCTGTTTACTGTTACTGGTGTCTCCGGCTCCGGCACAGCAGCGCGTGTGCATCGATTCGATCATTTTCGAAGGCAATCACCGCACACAGGCCTCTTTTATGGAGCGTGAACTCAACTTCAGCCAGGGACAATGCCTGCCTGCCGACTCCCTGCCCTATATTTTAAAAGTAGCAGAACAACGCTTATTCAATACCCAGTTATTCAACCAGGCGACCGCCGATACCTTCACGACAGAAGGCCGGTATGTAGTTCGCTTTACAGTCAAAGAGCGTTTTCCCATTTTCCCTAAACCTAACCTTGAATTTGCCGACCGCAATTTCAATGTATGGTGGACAGAGCAACACCGCAAACTGAACCGGCTGAATGTGGGCCTAACCCTGCTGCATAATAATGTAAACGGCAGAAGAGATATACTGGGTGTTGGCGCACAGATCGGGTATACCAAGAAATTTCTGCTGAGTTATGAGCGTCCTTTCATTGATGCCCGTAAACAACATGGACTGGGTGCATCGGTTCAATACCTCCAGAACCTGGAGGTCAGCTATATAACCGACAGCAATAAACTACGCTTTGCACGATTCGAAACGCAACCGGCGCTGCAATTGGCAGAGGCTGCTGTATGGTATACTTACAGACCACAGTTTGCCACCCGGCACATCCTCAAAACAACCATACAGCAATATTCTATACACGATAGTATTGCCAGCCTGCTGAACCCCGATTACCTGGGCAATAGCCGCAAATCGGCCACAGTACTGAACCTGGAATACCGACTGGAACATAATAAGGTGGATAACTGGAACTACCCGCTCAAAGGTTCTCGTTTTATTGGCATTGCAGCCTATCAGCAGGTCATCAAAGGAGCGGGCATGCCTTCCCTGCACCTGCAATATGATTATTACCGTAACCCCTTTCCGAAATGGTATATCTCCAGCATCAACAGGGGACGTATCGCTTTTAACCGGGAGGTGCCGTACATTTTCCAGCGCAATATGGGCTATGATTATGATGTGATGCGGGGTTATGAATACTTTGTGATGGATGGCAGCTTATTTGCCCTGACCCGCGCCAATATCAAACGTACCCTGATCGACCGTAATATTAAATTACCCATAAAATATTTCCAGGTGGTGCCCATACGTGTGTATGCCAAAGTCTTTGCAGATGCGGGCTATACCTATCGTAAAGATATCGGCAGCCAGTACCTGAACAATAAATTCCTGTACAGTTACGGAATTGGACTGGATATTGTAACTTTATATGATATTAAAATACGGTTGGAGTATACGTTCAATCGCGAAGGCCTTAAAGACCTGTATATACATAAGTCAGGAGAATAATTATACGCATGAGAATAGCACTATACAACAGGGTTTTCGAACCGTCTGATATTCCATTTTTCAAGCAGCTGATCTCGCTGCTGCATTCTTACCGTTTCGAGATCGTACTCTACAAAGACTTTTACGAACGGCTGCAAAGCAGTATTGAACTGGATTACACGCCTACCCTGTTTACCAATCATACCGATCTCAACCATGATATAGACCTGATGCTGAGCCTCGGTGGTGATGGTACGATGCTGGACACCGTATGTTTTGTACACGATTCCAATATTCCTACACTGGGTGTAAACCTGGGCAGACTGGGCTTTCTGGCCGATGTGAACCAGGACGAAATTGCCATTGCCGTGAAAGCACTGGCACTGGGCTCTTACTCTATTGAGAAACGTTCGCTCATCCACCTCGACTCCAGCGAACCCTTGTTTGGAGATTATCCTTTTGCCTTGAATGAGTTTACCCTGCATCGGAAGGATTCTTCTTCCATGATCAAAATACATACTTTCCTGAACGGTGATTTCCTGAATACTTACTGGGCCGATGGCTTGATCGTCGCAACTCCAACGGGCTCTACGGGTTATTCTCTGAGCTGTAGCGGACCACTGGTCTTTCCTACTGCCGGAAACTTTATCCTGACACCGGTTGCTCCGCATAACCTGAATATACGCCCGATCATTGTTCCGGACGATACCATCATTTCTTTTGAAGTAGAGGGCCGTACCGATCAGTTCCTGTGTACACTGGACTCCCGCGTGGCTACGATCAACAGTAAAATACAGCTTGCCGTTAAGAAGGAACGCTTTGGCCTGAACCTGATCCGTCTGGATGAACATAACTTCCTCAATACAATTCGTAAGAAACTGTTCTGGGGCATCGATACCCGAAATTAATTCCGGTCCCGGACAGGATTTTATATTATGGATTATTGTACATTTGAGTAAATAATTAAACACAAGAAATATGAAAAAACGCTTATTACCTTTACTGAGCCTGCTGGCTGTAATGTTCTTCTTCAGCTCCTGCAGTTATAACTCCATGGTAAAAAAAGATGAAACGGTGAAGTCGAAATGGGGAGAAGTGCAAACCCAATACCAGCGCAGAGCCGACCTGATCACTAACCTGGTGAATACAGTAAAAGGCGCTGCTGCCAATGAAAGAGGTACACTGGAAGCAGTGATCAATGCCCGTGCAAAAGCAACACAGATCAACGTAAACGCTGATGACCTGTCTCCTGAAAAAATCAAGGAATACCAGGCTGCACAAGGCGAACTGAGTCAGGCATTAGGCAAACTGATGATGCTGACAGAAGCTTATCCAGACCTGAAAACCAATCAGAACTTCCTCGCTTTGCAGGATGAGATTGCCGGAACGGAAAACAGAATTGGTGTAGCACGCAAGAACTTTAATGAATCGGTACAGGAATATAACAGCTCTATCCGCAGCTTCCCGGCCAATATCACGGCAAAAATGTTCGGCTTCAAAGAGAAAGGATATTTCGAAGCTGATGCTACAGCGCAAAAAGCACCTGAAGTGAAATTCTAAAAACGTACTATCCATATATGTTAAACAAAAAGAGGCCATTAGGCCTCTTTTTGTTTAACAACTAACTGCCATCGGTTAAAGCAAACAAAGGCCACCAGCATGCTTTAGGTATTCTGGTTTATAGATTGCTATCTTTTGCCCTGATGCAAAAGGTACCGATTGATGTTTATTAACGCCGGATTTATAAGGCCTTCCTAAGCGATCTGTTCTGTACGGATCGCTTATTGTTTTGTAAGCTAGCGCACGCGCCCTCGCGTGTGCCGGTTTGTATAAGATCTTTATAGTGGAATCACGCGTTTGGGAAAGCACGCCAGAGAAGATCTGTTCTGTACAAATTTTCGTTCCTGAGGCTTTGGAAGGGTGCAATACATACAGAGGTTCCCGCGGCGAAGCCGCGGGAACCTCTGTATTATTAATTACATGAAATTATTGTTTATTGCGCTTCGCTGATCGCTTTCAGATCCTGTAAGCCTTTGCCGAAATCTTTATCCAGGAACTTCCCCATAAAGGTTCCGAATATAAAGTTCATCGGGTACTGATAATCCGTATCGAATGTCCAGGTCACGCTTGTATGCGTCTCGTCTCCGCTAAGCAGCAGATCCGCTTTTGCAGGCGTTTTGCTTGGTCCAAACTCCAGGGACAATCCTGTTTTATCCATAGGCACAAGGCTGGTTATAGTCATCTTACCATCACCCATTTGCTCGCTCTTCCATACATAAGCTGCACCTACACTACCATCATCTCCGGTAATCTGCGAGGTCATTTTCGGATCCATCTTCATCCATGGCATCCATTTAATAATAGCACTCAGGCTGCTCACATTGTTCCAGACTTTACTCTTGGCTGCAGCAATCTCTACTTTCTTTTCGAAATGATAATGCTTAGGCGTAAAGAGCCCCCCGACCAGTACTACTGCTATGATCAGCAGGAGTATGATCCCGATAACTTTTAAAACTTTTTTCATATTCCACCTATTGTTGTTACCGCAAAAATACTACTTTTAACAAGAACGCATAGTAAGCGACATATAAACATGAGACTAGTAGTACAAAGGGTAAAGGAAGCGTCCGTTACCATTGATCATAAACAGCACAGCCACATCAAGCAGGGCTTACTGGTTTTACTGGGTATTGGTACAGATGATACGGAAGATGATATACGCTACCTGAGTCAGAAACTGGTACAGCTGCGCATCTTCGGAGATGAGCAGGGATTAATGAATCTTTCTGTAAAAGATATTAATGGGGAGATACTGGTCGTAAGCCAGTTTACTCTCATGGCGGCTACACGCAAAGGGAACAGGCCATCTTTTATACAGGCTGCCCGTCCGGAGACGGCTATTCCATTATACGAACAGTTTTGCGCTGCTACAGCGGCACTGCTGGGCAAACCGGTAGCCACGGGCATTTTCGGTGCAGATATGCAGGTAGGCCTGGTGAATGATGGCCCGGTAACGATTATTATCGACAGCAAACAACCTTAGCGAACCAGTTTTACATTGCCGGGCAGCTCCTCTGCAATGCGCTTCAGCCGGCCTTTCCGGCTGTCTGCACGTCCGGCCCAGTCATACGTTTTGCCACCGGTCAGGATACGGATACCATATTGATCGCCCTGTTCATAAATCGTATAAGTAGCCCCTTTATTTTTAAACTGTAGGGTATTTTCTTTGGCATTATAAGTAAAGTCTGCTGTCCCTGCCGATTCGGGATAAGATAGTTCTACCCTTTCTTCTTTATCCTGCAGGGCATAATACAACATATCATCCTGCAAGAATAAAGTGAGCAACTTATCATTCTTTTCTACTGTAAAAGCAAAGCGAATAGTCACCTCATCTATAGAAACAATCTCAGTTACAGTAGTCTGCATCTTCTTTCCATCCCAATGCTTACGGGTAAGGGTCCCGAAAGGATAACGACCACCGGAGAAATCCTCTTCTACCACTTCCCGCTCTTCCGGCATATTATTGACTACCTCAAAAGAAGAGAGCTGATGCCAGCAGCAACCGCTTTTGGTCATGGTGTACAGCCTTTTTTCGGCTTCATTTACCTCAAACAGACCACAGTATTCCTGCGCCAGGCGGGTGAATGATGGACTATGGGTAAACCCTCCTTTATGTCCCAGGTATATCTGAAAAGATGGTCCGTGATAGCAACTGTTCTGACCGTCTTCTATAGCCAGATCTTTGATGCCGTCAAAGTTTACATCCAGGTACTGCACCACACTTTGTTCTCCGTATGGTAGCTCGCGGATATTGGCTACAACCTTTCCTTCATGCAGTTCCAGCGCCAGTTCTTCCGATTCCACTTTCAGCAATTCCTTATCCTGCTGGTTGTATACTGCAATCCAACCGGGACTGAATACTTCTGCGGTATCCTTTATAAATACTTTGGCATAATACTGATCGGAAAACTGATCAATCTTATAAGTTGTCTGTGCGGCAACCTGCTGCAATCCTGTCAGAATACAACAAGAGAAGAGGAGTATACGGTGCATATGTAGGCGTATTTATACCCTGCAAACTACAGTATTTTTACTTATTTTTGAATACATACCTCATTGAAAATAATCATAATTATGGCAACTCATCATCAATACCAGACACATATTACCTGGACCGGCAATAACGGTACCGGCACCAGTGGTTACCGCGAATATGAGCGCAGCCACCTGATCGACCTTCCGGGCAAGATGCCTATTGCGGCCTCTTCTGATCCGGCTTTCCGGGGCGACGCATCAAAACACAATCCTGAAGAACTACTGCTGGCCTCGCTTTCCTCCTGTCATATGCTGTGGTACCTGCACCTCTGTGCCGATGCGGGCATCATTGTACTGGCTTATGAAGATGAGGCAAAAGCTACAATGGATGAGGTTGATGGCGGAGGGCAATTTACTGCTGCAACACTGTATCCCCTGGTTACTGTTGCAGAAGAATCCATGATCCCAAAGGCTTATGCCCTTCATGAACAGGCGCATGCCTCCTGCTTCATTGCCCGTTCGGTCAACTTCCCTGTTACACAGCAACCCAAAATACAAACTCCGTAATGCAGGTGCATCCTGCATTACCGCAATCATATAAGATGATATATTCCCAAAGACTAACTGCCCTTTTACCGGCTGTACTCCTGTCTGTTTCCGCTATTGCCCAGCAAAGTAAAACCACGATAGTGTCTTATCTGCCTGAAAAAGCTGCCGCCTATACACAGGCCAGCGGCCTACCCTATGCCTATAAGGCCGACCAATACGGTACTACAGAGCTGATCCTGCGTTATTCGGGCACTGCCGGTAATTTCAGTTTTGTGTTTAACCGCCTCCCTGTATCTGCAACCCGTTATATTGATTATAAAGACGGAGCGGTGGCAGAGCGTTATGATTTTGCCAACCGCAAATGGGTAGTGGAAGAAGGGAGCCACCAACATAGCGAAATGAAAGGCAAAGCTATAGATACCAGCATCATGCGGGAAGACAGACTGTATGCCTTTGTGCTGCAGGAGCAGTCGGGCGGACAAAGTATAGAGCGTGTACAGTTCAAAGACTTTGGCAATGTAGTGTACTGGCCTGACTATGTCCTGGAACTCTGTGCTATTGAGGATGCGGATAAAGATGGCAAACCGGAGTTTTACCTTACCTATTTCGGAGATAGCGATGGCCTGGATGCCAAAGAGCTCAAACAGATTGTGTATACCCTGCCCGTAAATGCACAGGATAAGCTGGTAAAGTCAAAAGCCACAGCATACTACCCCGTAGATATCGGTGATGAAACGGACCCGCAAACCTATCATGAAACATTTGACAATAACTGGAAAGCCTTACACAGAGCCATACAGCAAAAGAGCAAGTACCTGATGTTGCAGTATAAAAAGAAATACGGAAAATAAAAATGGAGCGAAATAATTCGCTCCATTTTACATTCAGAAGATTTATCTCAATTATTTTACGGCTTCACAAGTGTATACATCATAAGACACTTGTACATCCTGTGCCTGGTCAAAATAATAAGACCAGGTTAATCCTTGCGGATCTTTCGTATCTACCACTTGATTCATAAAGCAGCTACGCTCATCCTCGGATACAAAATATAAGAAGCCTCCGATAAGGATCGGCGCCACATCGGAAATTCTTTTGTGCGCAAAAGCCGTAGTTGGCGCATTTGCATTGCGCAATGCGGGAAAGGCATTAACCGTTCCGGAAGCGGTGATTACAGGCTGTTCTGGCTGACCGGCAAAAGCCATACCAGTAAAAGAACATAATGAGAATGCCATAATGGCTAGACTTTTCAACATAGCAGAATAATTTAGTTGCACAAATATATTGAAAATAAAAACACAATAAAGAGAAATAATATATTTCCAATATTTTGAGATGAGATAAATACAAACAAAAACCGCGCACCTGGGTGCGCGGTCTCCATATACACTGCAGCAAGGCTGCAATAGATATTACTGAAGTATTAAGGTTGGAATATGAGCTGTGCAGTACTCTGACAGTTTGTAGCAGGTACCCAGATAGCTTTTGTAGGTCCGGCAGGAGTACAACCAGGCAGTATGGTCACATAACCATAAGTCGTAGGCAGTCCGCAAGGAGGCTGTCCTACAGTACCACCACCAGGACTGCACACAGCCGGGCCATTCAGAATTTTAGCACCCACAATTCCTTTAGGTATTGAAGGAGGATAGCTACCGCCAAGGGTTGTACTATTACCATAACTAAGGGTGGTCATAGGCGCAACCATAATGGTCATACTGGTATAGGTTGAAGCACAAGGTCCGCACACTTCCCCACCGAATATCACACATTGTTGTGGCCATGGGGTCTGGTTTTGGATACGCAGGCTGTATGCAGAAGGGGCCTGTGCCCAGATAGCAACTGGCAGGATCATGGCCAGTAAAAAGAAATATAACTTTTTCATATAAAATTTTAAAGGAGTTAAATGTGTATAAATTTTGGTGTATTAATACCGGTTAATTGCAAGGCAACCGGTGGTGCCCGTTTTGTTCACAGCATGCAGTTTCCATATACACTAATACAAAATTTGAGGTATCCGGTTATTACGGCTGGAAAATCAGCTGAGCCGGAAGCTCGCAGTTCTGGGCAGGTATCCATGTTGCTTTGGTTGGTCCGGCAGGAGTACAACCTGGAACTATGGTAACATAACCGTACGAAGGTGGTAAACCACAAGGAGGCTGGCCTACAGTACCACCACCGGGGCTGCAGACAACTGGTCCGTTCAGGATCTTAGCACCCACAATGCCTTTATTAATTGTTGGAGGATAGCTTCCGCCCAATGGTGTACTATTAGGATAAGTAATCGTACTCATTGGTGCAATAGTCAGGGTAATGCTGGCGTAAGTTGATCCGCAAGGTCCGCAAATCTCATCACCGAATATAACATATTGCTGTGGCCAGGGAGTCTGATTGAGTACGCGCAGACTGTATGCAGAGGGCATCTGTGCCCATATGGCAACAGGCAGGATCATTGCTACTAAAAAGAAGTATAACTTTTTCATGACTAAAATTTAAAGGAGTAAAAAATTTTTGTTTAGCTATACCGGCCAGCTACAAGGCAACTGGTTTTTCGGGTGATGAATAATGCCTACTCGTTTCCACGGGTTTTCGGCTTTGCCCGTTCTGTTCACAGAGAAGATTTTTATTTTATTCACACAATTGAGAAGTCGAAGTTAAAATGATTTTTGAAAAAAAAGAACATTTTTAAAAAATAAATTACACTAATGAGAAAAATATACAATGCAGATATACAATGCAGTACATATAATAATGACTCAACATTTACCCCATTCTGAAATAAAGAATATCATAAATCAAATATGATATATACCATACCAGCAGTTGAATTAAGCCTTATTTTTACTCCTTTATCTGAAAGCTCATATCATGCAATATAATTTCGACGAAATCATTGATCGTAAAGGCACAAACAGTGTCAGCTTTGAAGGCTGGAAAGGCTATATGTTTGGCAATAACGGAGATAAACCCTTTCCGTTTAAGGAAGAAGAGTATATAAGAATGTGGGTGGCGGATATGGATTTTGCAACCCCTCCGGAAATACTGGATGCCATAAGGGCCAGGCTGGACCGGCAGATCCTGGGCTATACCCTACTGTTTGATCCTGATTATTTTGAAGTGCTAAGACAATGGTTTCTGAAAAGATATCAATGGGAGATCAATACCGATCATATCGTCACCTCGCCCGGTGTGGTACCTGCACTCAATCGCTTAGTCAATCTGCTGACCAGTGCAGGAGAAAGCATCCTCATCAATACCCCATCCTACACCCCTTTCAAAGTGGCAGGAGATATTAATAACCGCAGCGTGTATTACAGTTCACTGATGCGGGTGGATAATGCTTACGAACTGAATCTTGAAGGTATCAGACAGCAACTGGATGATCCTGGAAAGAACATTAAAGTATTCATCCTCTGCAATCCGCATAACCCGACTGGCAGGGTCTGGACTGAAACAGAGCTGCGTACAATCGGTGAAATATGCCAGGAGCGCAATATCTGGCTGATCTCTGATGAGATTCATTGTGACCTGCTCCGCAAAGGTATCCGTCATACACCACTTGCAAAATTATTTCCGGATAGTGAACGCATCATTACCTGTACCGCACCCAGCAAGACGTTTAACCTGGCGGGCAACCTGATGTCGCATATTTTTATCCCGGATGAGCAGGTCCGCAAACAGTGGCTGGTACAGTATTTCGACCTTTTATCTCCTCTGAGTGTTGCAGCAGCACAGGCTGCTTATGCACATTGTGAGGACTGGCTGGAACAGCTGAAATCCTACCTGGACGGCAATTTCAGGTACTTATCAGAGCAACTAAATATCTATCTGCCTGAATGTAATTTCAACATACCAGATGCTACATACCTTGCCTGGATTGACTTTTCAGCATACATACCACATATCCCATACCGCAATATTTCCGAGTTCTTTGCACTGGAAGCAGGTGTATTACTGGAGGGCGGTAATATGTTTGTTGATAACGGAGATGGTTATATACGGCTGAACCTTGCCTGTCCGAAATCTGTGCTGGCAGAGGGTTTGAAGCGGATCATCTATGCTATACAGCAGCATATATCCTAACAACAATTCACTATATACTGATATGGTTAAAATAATTATCTCAAATCATTTTAATTAAATGTTACTTTTCTAAAAACAATGCCATACCTTTGCACCCACACAGCGCGAGGTAGAGCAGCGGTAGCTCGTCGAGCTCATAACCCGAAGGTCGTTGGTTCGATTCCAGCCCTCGCTACCAACAAAACGGTGATTGTAAAAGTCTTTACAATCACCGTTTTTCTTTTAAGCCAATTCTTTAAGATGATCCAATAAATAAGAAGCAGATAAGGATGTCTTATCTGCTTCTTAAGTTAATCTACAACAACCAAATACAGGGCCTAGTGCTCATGTCCGCCGGTATTGCTCATCGCGGCATTAATAAAGAAAGCTCCCTTTACCACAACCTCAGTACCAGCCGGCAATTCCCTTACCGGTGTAATGGCCGTATACCCCATATCAGTAGTACCTTTCAGGACTTCTATTTTTTCAAAGTTCATACCACCTCCATTGCTTTCGGCATGTGCCGCAGCAGCAGTCTCATCCTTATGGCCATGTTTTTTTTCTCCTTCATCATGGGCATGGCCATGATCATCATGCACCTCAGCTTCTTTTACTGTCCGGATAAAAATATAGTACTTGCCGTCTGCTTCTGCAATTGCTTCTGCAGGCACAGCAGAGGTCAGCATATTATTGATGCTCACCATACCGGTAATATTCATGCCATCGATCAGGCCAGATTTATTGCCGGTTACCGTACAGTGTACGGCTACAGTCTTACTCTCATTTTCAAACGAAGAACCAATATTATACACCTTTGCGGTATAGGTGGTCTGTGGATTATTGGTGAGGGTAAACAATACCGTCTGGCCTACTTTGATATATGGCAGATCCCGCTCAAACACCTGTAGATCCAGGTGCAGCAAGCCATTGTCCACAATCTCCACAACAGGAGAAGACACATCGACATAACTGCCTATAGTGGCAAACTCCTTGCTGATCGTACCATTTATAGGACTGGTCACGACCAGTGCAGACTTCAGGCTGGATGCGTGAACAGAGGATGGATTAATCCCCATTAATTGTACCTGTTTTTGCAGGGAAGCTTTGCGGGTACGCAGGGTATTCAGTTCCATAGTGGCATTCTGCAGGTTTTTAAGCGCACCGGCATTCCCTTCCGTCAGTTCTCTTTGCCTTTGTAACTCTTGCTCCGCAAGGGTTATACGGCTTCCGATCGTCAGGTATTCTTCCTGCAATTGTATAAACTGCGGATTTTCTATCGTGGCAATCACCTGCCCTTTGCGTACATAATCGCCCATCTGCACCTTAAGGCTCTTGATCACTCCACCATACAAAGAAGTGGCATTGGCCTTATTATTGTTCGGTACCCTTAGCGCGCCGTTTGCTTTGATGGAGGCTGTCAGGTTTTTCTGCTCAATGCTCCCTAAGCTTATTCCTGCTGCCTTTATCTGCTCAGCTGTAAGACTGGCAATAGTTTGCACCGCCTCTTCGTGTACCGCTTCTTTTTCCGATGCGACTGCTTTTGTCTCTGTCCCATGGGTATGCCCATCGCCTTCGCTATGTTTTTCACCACAGCTGTTGAGCAGTATAATACTGCATGCTGCAAGCAATATTTTGATCTGAATGTTCATAGTATCTTATTTATTATCGTAGTAATTGATTTGTATTACAGCCTGATTGTATAGATTCAGTGCCTCCAGGTAGTTCTGGCGTATGCCAATGGCCTGGCTGAGGAACTGGCTTAGTTCTGCGAAGCTGATGGCACCGGAACGGTAACTGAGTGTTGCTGCTCGAATGATCTCCTCCGACTGCCTTAGTCCCGATTGTTCATAAAATTTCAGCAGTACATTATGCTTATCCAATTCAACAAGGGCCGCAGCTCTCTGCACCTCAAACTTTTGCTCCTGGTAGGCCAGTTGCTCCTCCTGTACAGCTTTCTCAGCACTGGCAACTTTTACGCGATTACGGTTTGCATTGGCCCCGAACAAAGGAATAGCAGCGGTAACAGAAAAGCCTGTAAAAGGATCAGGTGCGCCCCAGAGTCTCTGACTGAACACCCTGCCCGAAAACTCGGGCATATTAGTGTTTTTATACACCTGGATATTAGCCGCAGCAATGTCTACAGTTTGCCGTTGCAAAGCAATGACCGGATGCTCCGTACGATCTGAAGACTGTAGGAGCAACCTTTCTAAAGGCTTAAACAATGGCATGTATGGCACTGTTTCATTGAGCAGTATCATCAATTGCATTTGCTGCAGGTTTATCTCTCTTTTATTCTGTTCCAGAAGCGCCTGTAGCTCACGTTGTTTCGTTTCTGCCGAGATCTGATCAAGCTTTGCGGCATCTCCCGCACGAACCCTTACAGATGCTGCATCGGCAAGATTGGTATAGACACTATCCAACTGAAAATAGAGCAATTCCTTATCCTGAAGGTAACAGAGCTGGTAATAAGCACTGCGCACATCTCTCCTGATCACGGTCTGCAATACGTCCTTATTACGCTCGGCATACTTCAGTTGCTCCCGAAGGTACTCGCGCCTGGCGGCATACAAACCTGGCCAGGCAATGCTTTGCGCAATACCAATCTTTAGAATACCATTATGATCCGAAGGGCGCAGATCCTCGTTCTCTGCAAATACACCCGTTTTCGGTATATCTGCCGCAGTCCTGACATTAAGCCCTGCACTACGGATCTCTTTCTCATTAATACTCAATTGCTGATTATTGCTCAAAGCTTTATTGAGCAATTCTTCGATACTGACCCGCTTCTGCGCAGAGGCACCGGAGACGCCGATCAGGAGCAGTAAGGCGGTGGTAACAGACTTGATCATACCAGTTTTAGGATTGACTTTTGAATTAAAAATGATATACAGGAGCGGAAGGACAAATAAGGTGAGTAAAGTAGCCGTCACCAAACCACCGATCACTACAGTGGCCAGCGGCTTCTGCACCTCTGCTCCCGCACTGGCACTGATCGCCATAGGCAGAAAGCCCAGAGAGGCTACCATTGCGGTCATCAATACTGGACGTAAACGCGCGATGGTTCCTGCTTTCACACGTTCATGAACATCTTCCATACCATCTTTTCGGAGCTGGTTAAAGGTACCTATCAGTACAATTCCATTCAGTACTGCGACTCCGAATAGGGCGATAAAACCAATACCCGCACTGATACTAAAAGGCATTCCACGCAGCATCAGCGCAAACACCCCACCAATGGCGCTCATGGGAATAGCGGTAAAAATAAGACTTGCCTGCTTCAGCGAATTAAAGGTAAAATACAGCAGCATAAAGATCAGCAGCAGCGATACGGGCACTGCGATCATGAGGCGACCGCTGGCTTCGCGGAGATTTTCAAACTGGCCTCCATAGGTGAAGTAGTAACCGGAGGGTAGCTTAACCTTTGCACCTAATTGTTGCTGAATATCATTTACCACACTTTGTACATCTCTTCCCGAAACATTAAAACCGATCACGATGCGGCGCTTACCCGCTTCGCGGCTAATCTGTGCCGGGCCTAGCTTATATTGTACTGTAGCCACCTGCGATAGCGGCACCTGTACTCCGGTGCGGGTCGGGATCATGAGGTTACTGACGTCTTCTATGCTACTGCGATGGGCACTGTCCAGCCTTACAACCAGGTCAAAGCGCCGCTCATTTTCGTAGATCTGCCCTGCGCTCTTTCCGGCAAATGCAGTACTAACCACATCATTGACATCCTGTATGGTCAGCCCGTAATTCGCAATGCGTGTACGATCATATTCAATATTGATCTGCGGTAAGCCACTCACCCTTTCAATCTGCGGTGCCGTTGCTCCTTCTACGGTCTGAATAACGGCACTTACCTTTTTGGCATAAGCAGATAATGTATCTATATTTTCTCCGAATATCTTCACCGCCACATCCTGCCGTATCCCGGTCATGAGTTCATTAAAACGCATCTGTATCGGTTGGTTCTGCTCAAAGAATACGCCGGGGATCACTTCCAGTTTTTCCATGATCGCATCAGATAATGCCTGGTAACTACGGCCCGACTTCCACTCCTTCTGCGGCTTGAGTACTATGATCAGATCAGAGGCTTCGGGTGGCATAGGATCTGTAGGTACTTCTGCAGCACCGGTCTTGCCTACGACCATTTTCACCTCGTCAAATTGTTTAATGATCCTTGATGCCTGCATAGAGGTTTCTATACTCTGGCTCAGCGAACTTCCCTGTGGCAAAATGCAGTGGAAGGCATAATCACCTTCCTGTAGCTGCGGTATAAACTCTCCGCCCATACGGCTGAAAAAGAAAACAGACAAGGCAAACAACCCGACTGCAATGCCGACAATGGTATATTTAATTTTTATGGCTTTTTGCAACAAAGGCTGGTAAATGCGCTGCAACCAATCCATCATCCGGTCGCTGAAGTTGCGTTTATGGCTTATATTTTTAGATAAGAACAAGGCACACATCATGGGGATGTAGGTCAGCGATAAGATCAATGCACCGAAGATGGCGAAACCTACGGTCTGCGCCATAGGGCGAAACATCTTGCCCTCTACCCCAACCAATGTAAGAATGGGAATGTATACGATCAGGATGATGATCTCTCCGAATGCAGCGCTGGTGCGGATGCGTGAGGCAGAAACAAAAACCTCTTCATCCATTTCCTGCTGACTTAATTTCTTTACTGATTTGCGTAATCCCAAGTGGTGCATAGTGGCTTCTACGATGATCACGGCGCCGTCTACAATGAGACCGAAATCAATGGCACCCAGGCTCATCAGGTTGGCACTGACACCGAAGACATTCATCATACCTAATGCAAAAAGCATAGCCAATGGTATAGCAGATGCCACAATGAGTCCTGCACGAAAGTTGCCGAGGAATAGTACCAGCACGAAGATCACAATCAATGCGCCTTCGATCAGGTTTTTTTCTACCGTTCCGATCGCTCTGCCCACAAGATCCGTACGATCGAGGTAGGCTTCTATCACCACATCATCGGGCAGGGAATGCTGAATAGTAGCGAGCTTCGCTTTAATACGCTTCACCACCTCATTGCTGTTCTCTCCTTTCAGCATCATCACCACGCCGCCTACTGCATCTACTTCACCATTATAGGTCAGTGCGCCATAGCGTACGGCATGACCAAAGCGCACTTCTGCTACATCTTTAATAAATACGGGAACAGTGCCGGTAGTCTTTACCGCAATATTGCGTACATCATCCAGGGAAGTAGCCAGTCCTATACCACGTATGAAATAGGCATTGGGTTTTTTATCGATATAAGCACCGCCGGTATTCTGATTATTTTTTTCCAGGGCGGTAAATACTTCAGGTATGCTTACGCCCATAGCCCTGAGCCGGTCCGGGTTTACGGCTACTTCATATTGCTTCAATTCTCCGCCAAAGCTGTTCACTTCTGCGATACCAGGTGTACCATACAGCTGCCGGGCCACGATCCAGTCCTGCATCGTACGCAGATCTTTGGGATCGTACTTCTGTTCGCTACCTTTCTTTGGATGTATAATGTACTGATATACCTCACCCAGCCCTGTGCTGACCGGGGCCAGTTCGGGGGTGCCCGCTCCCTTCGGTATCTGATCGACCGCTTCTTTAAGGCGCTCATTGATCAGTTGCCGCGCGAAATATATGTCTATGTTTTCTTTGAATACCACTGTGATCACTGAAAGACCGAAACGGGAAATACTCCTGGTTTCTTCGATTCCGGGCACAGTGGCTATGCTTTGCTCTATGGGAAAGGTGACCAATTGCTCTACCTCCTGCCCTGCCAGCGTAGGACAGGTGGTGAGGATCTGTACCTGGTTATTGGTAATATCCGGTACAGCATCAATCGGCAATTTCGTGGCACTCCACAAACCCCAGATGATGAGCAATAAGGTCATCACACCAATGATGAGCTTGTTTTTAATACTGAATTTTATGACACGATCTAACACAATGTATCTGATTAATGCTTAACAATAAATACCAGCTTATTGCGCGGGGCACAATAAGCAAAATGATAAGGATACACGAAGCCAGGTACTATTATCTCAATAGAGCCCGTGCAAACGAAATACCTTAAACAATAATGTTATGCAGTTAATCTTGGCGGTTGCCATATATTTCCGAAGTAACCGGAGGGCAGGAAGTAATCTTTGATAAAGACTTTTGGGGTAGCAAAAACAGGAAGTTCCCTTTCAAATAAGGGGACCAGCCTGTTATCGGTAAGGGTAATACTAATGCTGCAACAGGTGCAGTGACAAAAAGGAGTACAGTTATCGTCACTGTCTTCCTGGTGATCATGCTCAGTAGCTAAGCTTATCTTATGGGTATCTGCACTATCGGCACAGCGATTCACTGCATCGCTGCAAGGTACGAATGACAGTACCACGAGATAGATAGCCCATATGACTTTTAACCAATACATGAGGTACAAATATAGGAAAAAAGGAATGCAATGCTATTGCAAAAAACATATCTGCCTATAATCAATACCCCTCTGCCGGTGCGCAACTGAAAGACAGTCTATCTGCTGCACACCGGCAAAGGGGGAAAGCTTTTCCGGCTACCGGATCAGTGTATAGGAAAGATTGAGGTAAATATCCTGTTCCTTCACATATTGTTCTACACGCTGAGACAACCGAACAATATATATATACCCGATATCCATTCTGAGCTTTTGATTAAACTGGTACTCTGCTCCTGCACTCATGCGGTTATGATCAAACAAATGTTGTCTACCGGCACCCTGTACGTTCAGTAATAATTCATCATACGCACTCACTTTAATGCGTTTATTGACCGAATATTTTATGCCTAAGCGTGTTCTGGCCCTTAGCACTGCTGTTGTGCCCTGTATCATCCTGTACTCCAGCCCATTCCTGTTTGCAATGGATAGCTCAGGGCTCAGTGGTCGTTTTATATCCGCAGCAACAGCAATACGATACTCTCTTGCCGGTGGCGCAAGTGCTCCAGCCTGGTCTGTAATCATTTTGTAACTGTACAGACAGGCAACAGGAGCCAGGGAAAACACCATATTCTGGTTGTACTGGTAATGTATCCAGGTTCGGAAAGAGTACATAAGGTTTTCATCAAACATATTACTGCTGCCGAAATTGTTCTGCCGCCGGTGCTGTAGTTCCACATCTGTACTGATTTTATTCCTGACCGGAATACTCAGGGTCGTACGCATCCATGCATTATAATGCCCCTGTGCTGCTGTTCGCTGTGGTGTACCGATGAAGCTGGAGATACTTGCCAGTATGATCTTTATAGCCTTGCAGGACATTAATGTGGTAATTTATCTCTCAATAATCCATATACCCAGGTGCCCGCAACGGCACTTAAGAGGGTCACTATAATTACAGTTGCTCCTGTACCAATCTGGGCAAACAGTGGACCGGGACAGGCTCCTGTTATACCCCAGCCCAGGCCGAAGATAAGGCCGCCATAAATCTGGCCTTTATTAAATTGCTTTGGGTGCAGCACAATCTGCTCGCCATAGATGGTGCGGATACCCAATTTTTTGATGATAAATACGGAGATCATTCCAAACAGTACGGCACTACCAATAACACCGTACATATGGAAGGATTGCAGCCGGAACATTTCCTGTATACGAAACCAGCTGATGACTTCTGCCTTTATAAATACGATTCCGAACAGTATACCCACAATCAGGTATTTGATGTTGTGATACCACTTGTGCTGCAATCGGCTTTCATTTACACATATCGTATCCTGCAAACGTAGTTCAAGGTCTTTTTCTGTATTGAGCATTGACATTTTATTCATTTAAATAGTAAGAGAAAGGATGTAAGGAAGGATCAGGTTGACCATCACAAAACCGCCCACCATAAAACTGATTGTAGCGATGAGTGAGGGTAACTGCAGATTAGATAATCCCATAATAGCATGCCCGCTGGTACAGCCTCCTGCATATCGGGTGCCAAAGCCAACCAGGAAACCACCCAGTACCATAATGATTACGCCACGTAAGGTAAATAATGACTGCCAGCTGAATAATTGCTGCGGCACAAGTTGATTAAAATCGGTAATACCGTAGCCGGCAAGCTCTTTGACCAGTTTAGGATTGACTGCCACGGGTGTCGACTGGTGTATGAGTACACCACCTATAATAATGCCCGATACAAAGAGCAGGTTCCATACTTCTTTCTTCCAGTTGTATTTAAAGAATGGTATACCTGCGGGCAAACAGGCTGCACAGATATGTCGCAGTGAAGAGCTGATGCCAAAAGATTTGTTACCCAAAATAAGGAGTACCGGTACTGTTAAGCCTATTAAAGGCCCTGCCACATACCAGGGCCAGGGGTCTTTTAAGAATGATAGCATTATTTATTGTTTGAATTAAAAAAAACAGCAAGTGATATCCTTCAGATTGCACTTGCTGTTGTACACGAAGAAAATAATTAGTTGCTCTGTGCCTGGCGTACCTGCTGCCAGGTGCCACCATTAATGACCATTGTGTAGCCGTTTTGTTTCAGTATTTGCTCCGCCATGCGGCTACGGTTACCACTGCGGCAAAAAACAACGATGTTTTTCGCCCCCTTAAACCGGGACAGTTGTTGTGTGATTATATCCAGTGGAATATTGATTGAGCCCGGCACACTGCCAGATCTGAATTCTGCCGGACTGCGCACATCTACAAGCAATGCGCCATCTTTTATGGCCTGCACCAGCTGCACATTATTGTTTTTGTTTCCAGATAAAAAAGAAAATAATCCCATGATATATTGTTTACATATTAATACAAGCTCCGGCAGCACAGGAATGTATTTGCGCACGATCGGCCATCCACTCTTTCATGCCTCCAGAATAATTTTTGACATTTGCATATCGTTTCGGATCAGTAAAGAATAAGCAATTGCAGTGCGGTGGTCAGCCCGCAGCAAATGCCAGCACTTCTAAATCTATTACCCATTTAAATATTTTATGCAGCAAAGTTCCGGTTACCAACACTCCTATACAGCTACTTTTGTTACATATACCTATTACTCGGTTTTCTGCATCCCAACCGGCTGTCACTTTGATGAAAACAAAAAGCGATCTGTATTATACAGATCGCTGAACTGGACTTAAACATCCGGCATTATAAATTTATTGGCCATGTCGATTATTTGAACACAGCTTCTTTCAGAAGTATATATATACCCATTATCAATACAAACCAGCCAAAAGCGGGTTTCAGCTTTGCGCCGTCAATCCTGGAAGAAAGAAAACTCCCGACCAGTAATCCACCAATAGCAATGCTGGAAATGATTAATAAAAAGTGCCAATCTATCGGATGGCTTTGAAAAGAGAAAGAGAAGCCGATAAGGGAATTGATGGATATAATAAACAATGAGGTACCCACAGCTGTTTTAATGGGTAGCTTAAGCATATTGACCAACGCTGGTATAATCAGAAATCCGCCACCGGCACCGATCAGACCGGTTACAGTACCTACTCCTATACCTTGTAGGCATACAGAAAAGAGTGGTATCGTACTTGGCTCCATTCTATCAGCATCAGGTTTCTTTTTCTTTATCATGCTGATGGAGGCAAAAATCATAAGTATGGAAAATAGCAGCATCAGCAGCATATTCCGGGTAAGCACGAATGTGCCCAGATGGAACAGTTCTGCAGGGATGGCCGGTACTAGATACTTCCGGGTGAGCAATACCGCCGCAATAGAGGGAATACCAAAAAATATTCCCATCTTAAAATTTACCAGCCCTTTCCTGATGTAAGTAATAAAACCGACCAGGCTGGTAATACCTACAATAAAGAGTGAATAGGTAGTTGCCAGCACAGTATCTGTGCCAAATAAATAAACTAAAACCGGAACGGTAAGAATACTGCCACCGCCGCCGATCAATCCAAGAGATATGCCAATCAGTATGGCAGCCAGGTAACCTGCTAAATACATTTTTGCTAAAATTAAGACCGCAAAGATTAGTCAATTTCAGAAAGTATACAGCTACTTTGGTTACATAATTGTAATTCTGTTCCTTCCCAGTTGCACTACACCATTTTCCTCCAGCTGTTTGAGCAAGCGCGATACCACTACACGGGCTGTACCCAGCTCTGTAGCTAATTGTTCATGGGTTATGGAGATTACCCTGGACTGCGTCAGCTCCGATTTCTTTTTCAGCAGGGAAAATAGCCGGTCGTCAACTTTTTTGAAAGCAATGGCATTAACGATTTCCAGCAATTCTTCAAAGCGTTTGTGGTATAGTCGAAAAATGTAATCTAGCCACTGCGGATATTCCTTTATAAACAGGGAAACCTTATCCATGGGCAGAAATAAAATATCCGCTTCTTCCTCTACCTCAGCCCTGACTTTGCTGGTTTCCTGATGCAGTCCGCCCAGAAAAGACATGATACAGCTCTCACCTGCCTTTATATAGTACAACAATATCTCTCTGCCATCATCCTCTGTCCTGATTACTTTTAATGTGCCTTTTATCACAATTGGAATAGACCGAATATGTGCATTTTCATTTAAAATCACTTTGCCGGCTTCATACTTTTTATGTATGCTATTCGCATATAACTTTGCTACCAGCTCCGGTGAAGACTTAAACTCTTCTATTTGCTCCAGATTTTCCATCTGACAAATATAAAGGTTTACATTACTTCTGCATACAATGCCGCAATATGGTGTTTATACAACTACCGTCCCGGAATTATTGGCTATATTTATCCTGAAAAACAGAAGCATGTCCTACAATATCCCCAGCCAACTGAAAGGATTGACAGATACAGCAGTAACTGCATCCCGGACACAGCACGGATATAACCGGCAGGAGGCTGCTAAAGCCAATACCTGGTTGCATCTACTTGCAGACATCCTGAAAGAGCCTATGCTGATCATGCTGATGGCCATAGCCCTGATATACCTGGTTACAGGTAATTACGGAGAGGCAGTGTTTATGCTGGTTGCGCTTATTGCCGTCTCCGCAATCTCTTTTTATCAGGACAACCGCAGTAAAAAAGCACTGGAAGCACTGGAGGCCATCAATGAACCGCTGAGTACGGTGATCCGAAACGGGATAGTCCTATCTATCCCAACTCATGAGATCGTAGTTGGTGATCTTTGCATTACTGAAGAGGGAAAAAACATTAATGCTGATGGTCAGATCCTGTACAGTACAGACTTTTCGATCAATGAATCTTCCCTGACCGGAGAAAGTTTTTCAATATTCAAGGATGCTCAATCCGAAGACAATAAAGTATTCAGCGGCACGGTAACGGTATCGGGTCTGGCCGTATTTGAGGTAACGCATATTGGAAAAGAAACCCGCATCGGAAAGATCGGCTCCTCTATTGCCGGTATTAAAACTGTTCCATCTCCCCTGCAGCTCCAGATCCGGAAATTTATTAAGGTCATGGCGATTGCCGGACTGCTCATCTTCCTGCTGGTTTGTGCGGTTAAGTATTATCAGACCAGAGACATTGTCAGTAGTCTGCTCAATGGTCTAACCCTTGCAATGTCTATCTTACCCGAAGAGATCCCGGTAGCCTTTACCACATTTATGGCCTTAGGCGCCTGGAAGCTGATGCGGGAGGGCATTATCGTCAAACACAGTAGTATCATAGAAACGCTGGGCAGTACAACGGTAATCTGTTCCGACAAAACCGGTACCATTACCGAAAATACAATGCAGCTGAAGTATCTGTATGATTACCATACGGACGGCACTTACGAAGAACAGGATTTTAGTAAAGAGGCCTTATCGCAACTGATTACCTACGCTATGTGGAGCAGCGAGCCGGTGCCTTTCGATCCTATGGAAAAAACAATCCATCGGATATACGAACAAACGCAGCAAACAGATCAGAGAAGCAGCTACCGCCTATCTCATGAATACCCGCTCGAAGGCAAGCCGCCTATGATGACCCATGTATTCACCAACGCTACCGGGGAAAGGGTCATTGCCGCAAAGGGCGCACCGGAAGCAATTCTGGAAGTCTCAGCCTTAAGCGAACCTGAAAAACAGAACATCAGGAACCTAGTTACAACATTTGGCCAGCAGGGTTACCGGGTACTGGGTGTGGCGCTAAGTGATTTTACACAAACGATATTCCCTGAAAAACAACAGGACTTACCCTTCACTTTTCTAGGATTGACGGTATTCCAGGATCCGCCGAAGCAAGGCATACAGGAGGTTTTTAAAAGTATTTATGATGCGGGCATCAAGATAAAAGTGATTACCGGCGATAATGAAGACACGGCGGCGGCTATTCTCCGGCAGGCAGGCATTATTAATGAAAGCCCTGCGGTGAACGGAACAGACATTATACACAGTACAGAAGAGCAGCTGATACAGTATGCTACCAGAAGTACTTTATTTACCCGCATGTTTCCTGAAGCCAAGCTTGCAGTCGTAAATGCACTGAAACAAAATGGTGAAGTTGTGGCTATGCTGGGCGACGGAATTAATGATGGCCCGGCTTTAAAAGCGGCGCATATCGGTGTGGCTATGGGCAATAAAGGAACAGAGATCGCCAAGTCTGCAGCAGCACTGATCCTCACCAATGATGACCTGGCTAAACTCATTACCGGTATTGCTGCCGGAAGGAGAATTTATGCTAATATCAAAAAGGCAGTCCGTTATATTATTTCCATTCACATACCCATTATCCTGACCGTATCCCTGCCCCTGTTCCTGGGCTGGATCTACCCCCAGATTTTCACACCGGTACATGTGATCTTTATGGAATTGGTTATGGGACCTACCTGTTCCATCGTGTATGAAAACGAACCTATGGAACGCAACGCAATGCATTCCCCTGCCCGTGCTATGTCTGATACATTCCTGAGCCTGCGCGAACTGGGCATCAGTATTGTTCAGGGTCTGGTGATAACAGCTGGTGTATTAATGGCCTATCAGTGGTCGATACAAAAAGGTTGCAGTGAAGCAGAAACCAGGGCTATGGTATTTACCACACTTTTGCTGGCAAATATACTCCTGAGTCTGGTCAACAGATCTTTTTACTACAGCATATTCACTAGTTTCCGTAATAAGAACCGCTGGTTTATAGCCATTAACGGACTAACGCTAATCCTGTTGCTGACTATATTATACTTTAAGCCCTTTGCCAATTTCTTTAAAGTAAGTGGCTTAAGTTTGCAGGCGCTATGCTTATCTGCATTAATCGCCGGTGTTTCTGTACTATGGATGGAAGTTTATAAGCTGATCAAAAGGATAGAGACGAAACACATTAATCAGTAATCAGGCTTCATTCAGGATTATAGACTTTCCGGCATTATTGACCCTAAATATTATGAATTTCAACACAAAAAAAACCCTTACTGCTATTTGTACCTTCCTGCTTACCTATACTGCATATGCGCAGGTCGGGAACAATACTGCACTGTATAAAACGATTTTATCCCAAGACAGCCTGCTCTTTGATGTCGGCTTCAATCACTGCCACATCAAACAATTCGAGCAATTACTGAGTGATCATTTTGAATTTTATCATGATAAAAATGGCATTGCAGACAGGAACAAGTTCTTATCGGATCTCAGGACAGGCTTGTGCAAGGACCCTGAGCAATACCAGGCCAGACGGCAACTCGTAAAGGAAAGTACCGAGATATTTGCATTATATAATCCGGGCAAGCCCGGTACTGTATACGGAGCCATTCAGAATGGGGTGCACCAGTTTTATGAGCGTCAAAAGGGCCAACCGGAAAGTACCGGCGGTTCTGCACGATTCTCTCATCTCTGGCTTTTGGAAAATGGCGTATGGAAGTTGTCCAGATCCTATAGTTATGAACATGTAAGTGAGGCGGTGATTATGGCTGATGCTATGCCCGATGATGATGCCGCAATAGAAAAATGGCTAAAAGATCATAAAGTTCCGGCACTGGGAATCGGCATTATCGAAAAAGGAAAGCTGCAGCAGATAAAGGTTTTCGGGGAAAGATCGGCAGGAAATACAGCACCTTATAATGTCATTTTTAATGTTGCCTCGCTGACCAAACCGGTTACGGCAATGGCCGCCTTAAAGCTGGTAAGCTCTGGCAAATGGAGCCTGGATGAGCCGCTAAGTAAGTACTGGACCGACCCTGATATTGCTACTGATCCCAGAACAAAACTGCTGACCACAAGATTAGTACTTAGCCACCAGACGGGATTCCCGAACTGGCGCTGGAATAATGCAGACAAGAAACTGAAATTTGAATTTGCTCCCGGAACCAGATACCAGTATTCCGGAGAGGGATTTGAATACCTGAGAAAGGCTATGGAAAAGAAGTTCGGTAAGTCATTACAACAACTGGCCGAGGAACAGATCTTTATTCCCCTGAAACTGAAAGATACCCGTTATACCTGGAGCGATGCAGTAGATACTGCAAGGCTGGCGATTGGTTATGATGTAAACGGGAAGGGTTATGATATCGTAAAGAACAAAACAGCCAATGCCGCAGATGATCTGATGACAAGCATTGAGGATTATGGAACATTTCTGCTCAGTGTACTGAACGGATCGGGATTGAGCAACACTGTATTTAAGGAAATGAAGACCGCACAGGTAGCCAGTGAAAGAGGAAAACACTTTGGACTTGGGTTTGAAATCTATGATCTCGGTAACGGAAATTATGCCCTATCGCACGGTGGATCGGATGATGGTGTGCGTACTATTGTATTTCTCTTACCCAAAACACAAAAGGGATTACTGATCTTTACCAACGGTGATAATGGTGCACAACTGTACGCACCACTGATCAGGAAATACCTTGGAGCAGATGGCCAGCGTATTATTGATATAGAAATGAAGTAATAAGTTTTACCCGATTAGGCCTTTCACCTGGCAACAGAAAAAAAATAAAGCTGACTATCCGCATATAGTAAACTATTTTCTTCGTTCTTTTGTCCGGCAACAAAAGAACCAAAAGTGCCTTTGTTTTCATCAAGGCGATTGCATAGCACCGCCATTTTGTACCGTTGCGTGCATTGATCGTCTGAGCTTAACGTGTGATGCGTTCGGAGCTAAACGATCGCATCTCCAACCAAAATGGCTATCGCTGTGATGAAAACAACAAGCGATCCGTACAAGTACAGATCGCTTAGAATGGCCTTATAAATCCGGCGTTAATAAAATCATTGGCTCGGTCGATAAAGTCGTAAACCACTGTCTGAACGAAGTGAGTCTGGTTTGCGACCGACCGACACATTGATTTTTAGCCAGGGATTTATAATGCCTTGATTTTTTGGCGGTACCTTTTGCATCAAGGCAAAAGGTAGCAATAACAAGAAACGCGAGGAAAAGGTAAATCTTTGTTTCCTGTAAGCGGATAATCAGTAAAATAAAAATGGAACATGTAATACATGTCCCATTTTATAATTAAGGTCCTACATAAACATAGTATCCTTCAGTTTTATTTCTTGATAACCGTTCTTGTATTCACACGCTGACCATCTACCATGGTATTGAGGAAATAAGTTCCGGCAATTACATTCTGTAATCCGCTGAGTTGCATAGGCCAGGTTCCTTTATCAGCCTTGGTTTCCTGTTGCGCTACTGTGCGACCTGTAATATCTGCCAGCTCCAGGCGTACTGTTCCTGACTCTTTCAGCGTTACTGAAGTGCTCAGTATGTCAGAGAATGGATTAGGGTATACAGCATTTGTTTCTAAATCTAAAGTAACATTGTTTTTAAATACCACATCACCCCATTTATGGAATGCATGGTGCAGTTCGTCCAGGTAAGTACTGCTGGCGTCACGATTATAATAAACCGTGTACATGAAGTCCGGAGTCAAGTCTATATCAGATTTGCTGAACGCAATACCCGTATTAGGCAGATTGGAATATGGAGCCGGAGTTGTTCCATTCGGCAATTCCCAATAGTCTCCAAAGCCTACCAAACCACTTGCATCTGGCTTCATTTCAAGGCCCAGATAGCCGTTATAGCTACCATTGGTCGCATACCAACCCACCGTAATATCATCATTGCCAGAGTGGCCGCCGCCATAATGTAAGGTTGGAGAATATACATTGTAACCGGAAAGTGGCGTATTACCCAAGGCTCCGGAGTTAACACTCACATCACCGGTAGTACCATAGTAATCATAACGGACAATTACATTGTTGTGTGTCTGATCTGCAAAAGTATAGGCCCAGTTCTTAGAATCGTCGGCATCTTTACAATCCAGTATAATTTTAGATCCTATCCCTGCCGGAGGATTATATACATCAGCAAAGAAAGGTGTAACAGAACCAAAACCATAATATATAGCATTAAAATCGATAATGCTGGAATTGATTTGCGTACCTGCAGCATTCTGGTGTACAAAACGCACATAAGTATCTCCGCCAATTTCCGTTAAAGCCAGATCCGGTCCGATTTCTCCGTTACTGCCATTCAGGAAAACAGCATTACCCCAGTTTCCGTCCAGACAGGCTTTAGCAAAAATACCGCCACCAGCCGGGCTGTATGGATCCTCATAAACAACTGCCGCTTTACGTAAATTGGTGCTTTGAGCATCCAGGCGAATGCGGTGTCCGAAATATCCAAGCGTAGAAGTAAGTGTAATGGTATTATTAAGCACTACCGGATTTGTAGGAGATGAAGTAATGTCATACACGTCAATTTTATAACCTGCCCACTCATAAGCCACCAGAATCTGTGTGTTGCCTGTAGCAGCATTATATACAGCACCTACCTGGAAAGAAGAAGCATCATCGTAACGGAATGTTTCGTGATACACTACATTGGAAGGATCGCTTGGTTTGGTAAACTGTACAGTAAACTCACTCAGCCCGATACCCCATCCGGCAAGATATACATCTACATCTCCCCAGGCTGTGGTACCATATACATTTCTGAAGGAATAGCAGGAAGCCTCATCTGACTGGCTAACAATATTGCCGTTGAATACATGCTCATAAGCATTTGGTGCGACAAATGTCTGTGCCTGCGCTGCACCTGCTCCGATACCTAATGGCATTGCAAGCAGGGCCACTTTGAAAAATTTGTTCATAATGGGTTGTTTTTGGTTGTTTAAAATTTATATAGTGTGAAGAAAAATGCATCAAAAAAAATAAAATTTCACCGGATAGTGATTTTTTAGATCAATGCACAAAATAATCAATCCAATATTAATTCCAAATAAAATGATTTAAAAATGACAGGACTTAACTGCCGTTAATATGGCCTATTGAAACATTTGTAAAGAGATATATGTAAATAAAATCAAACTAGACATCAATAGAATACTTTTATAAAAACGAAAGCGCACCAAAAGGTGCGCTTTCGTTGTATACAGCAGTTATTTACTACGATTCTTCTTCTGTTCATAAGTTGCATGCAGCTGTCCGCAGGCGGCTTCTATACCGGACCCGAACTGTGTTCTTCTGGTAGCATGTATACCGCGGGATTGTAATTGCGCGACAAACATGGAAACCTTTTCTGCAGTTGGTTGCTGATAATCGGCATTAACACCGAATGCCTGATTGTACCGGATCACACTGATGTGGTACAACTCGGGCCGGTACTGTGCCTTCACCATAGCCACCAACGCATTCAGGTGCTCCTCTGTATCATTGAGATCTTTGATCATCAGGTAAGCGAGGTATACCTTGCGGTTGTATGTGCGCACATATCGATCCAGCACTGCAAGGTTATCTGTCAGGGGAAATTTAGTTTCCAATGGAATGAGTTCTGCCCGCTGTTCAGGGAATGGTGAATGCACCGATAAAGTAATGGTCACACTTGGAAATTCCCGAACCAGCCGCTCCAGATGAGGTGCAAAACCAACCGTAGACACGGTAATCCTTCTTTGCGAAAGGCCTCCGTAACCTTTAGTGGTAAAGGCTTTAATAGCTGTAAATATATTAGGATTGGCAAGGGCCTCTCCCATTCCCATAAAAGCGATACTGTCGGGCAATTTTCTTTGCCAGTGCGGATGAAATACTTGTGCGCAGATTTCGTCAGCCGTAAGATTTCTCATCAGCCCCATTGCGGCAGTAGCACAGAAACTACAGCCCAGGCCGCATCCAGACTGGGAAGAGATACACATGGAGGTCCATCCGCTGCGGTAGTGAGACAGGACAGTTTCTATTTTTGCTTTCGACCTGGTTTCAAACAGTATTTTCTCTACCTGCTTAGACGTATGGCTTTCCACTATAGTCAATGGCAGCGGTGTGATACCGAATCGGGATACCAATTGCTCCCGCAAGGGCTTGGGTAGCTCTTTTACATCTTCAAAGTTTACGCTACCCTGCTGTAAAGCGTGTACCAGCTGCCTGAAGCGGTACGAGGGTATATCCTTACTGGTCAGGAATGACTGTATATTTTCTAATATGCCGCCACTCGGCGGACTGGGTAAGCTGGTGATATTCATTTTGTATATTATATTTAAGCCCCTGTTTCCAGAAAGCTGATCAGATATTGCTGCTCCATGATTTTAAAGCAGTGTTTCGTCTGGGTTTGTAGCAATAAAGAATCGTCAGGAAGTGCCCATGTGGCCTAAGCATAAATACGCTTACACAAAAATGTACGCACGCACGAAGCAGGAAACCAGTCGCAGAATAATATTCAGCCAAAAGAAGTGTCCCGTGCCCGTTGCAACAAGACTATACCCTGGTTGTGTGTCACACCAGGTATATGTATTGAAACCGTAAATCTTTGTTGGGCTGTATATTGGAAAGGACTTGTACAATAAGCATAACTTCTATCCATAAACGTTTATAAAATTCGTGCCGGAATGCAGCATCGTCTTTATTCGCCAGAAAGAAATTATATTTTACATGCTTATTATATTTTGTTTGAAGGATGCAAATGTACAAAAAATACTAAAGTAACAGACAGTTACCTTAACAGCACTTCACTATTACCATAATAAAGGAACAGCGATTTGATAAATCGCTGTTCCTTTATTATGGTAGTCATTTTGTCTTACAGACAACGAATCGTACCCCCATCGACCCTTAATACCGCACCGCTGATATAATCAGCATAGCGACTGCAGAGATAAGCTACAGCGCCTGCAATTTCTTCAGGTGCACCGAATCTGCCGGTATCATTCGGAATGAGCTCCTGCACTGCTTTATACCTGATCTCCTCCGGATCACTACCCCATCCGAATTTAGGTGCAGCCTGCTCCAGCCATTGCTCCACCATAGGGTTGATGATGGCGCCCGGCGATACAACATTGGACGTGATGCCGGTTTCTTTAAGCTGCCTGGCCAGTGATACAGACATATTATGACGCGCCGCAAGCGTTGCATTATAATGTGGTTGTTCTTTAATCGGCTGTATGCCCAGTCCGCCACCGATGTGTATGACCCTACCCCAGCCGAGCAGCTTCATCTGCGGAACAATCCGCTGTTCCATGCGCACATAAGAAACCACATTGGTATTATACAGATCAAGCCAGTCTTCAGCACTTGCTTCTCCCCATGACTGATGTGATGTTGCTCCGGCATTATTAATCAGAATGTCCACCGGACCTGACTTCAATGCTGCGGCTGCTACCGCATCTGCGCCTTCATTTGAGGAAAGGTCTCCTATGGCGACCTCTGCCGATCCGCCGGAAGCTATAATTTCGGCGGCAACTTCTTCAGCCCTTTTACGATTACGTCCATGTATAATAACCATGGCACCTTCACTGGCGAGCATTTTAGCAATGGCTTCGCCTAAACCGGAACTTGATCCGGTGACCAGGGCACGCTTGCCCTTTACTTGTATGTCCATCTTTTAATTGATTTTTATGCTATGAATATTTTCTATTTGGTGCATAACCAAAGGCCTTTTTATAAGCAAAAGAAAAATGTGAGAGATCCTCGAAACCCAGGTCCAGGTACACATCAGAAGGTTTTTCTTTTCGCTCTTCGATCAGGAAACGAGCGGCTTCCAACCGCTTTTGTACCAGCCATCTGCTCGGGCTGATATGATATATTTTTTCAAAATCGCGCTTGAATCCCGAAAGGCTACGCCCTGTAAGGAAGGCAAACCGATCCATAGGTACATTATACCTGTAATGGCTGTTCATAAAGGCTTCCAGGTCTATCTTACCCGGCTCACTAAAGTCGAAGAGGGCATTTTTAAACCCGGGATTGTGTTGTATCAGCAGCAAAACAAGCTCTCTTGTTTTCAAAGCAACAATGCGTTCATCTTGCTGTTGCTGCTGTAGATAAGGAACCAATGAGTCAACAAAACCTTTCAACAGGATATCGGGCTGTATCAGCATCGGTACTTCAGGAGGAAAACTTCCGTCGGCCTTCAGTCCGTATTGCTCGCTCATCTCCCTTAATGTAGACTGATCGATATGTACGGCTATAGACCTGAAACTGCCGTCAGTTGTACTTTTGACGTATTTAGTAAGCTGGTTCCTTCTGAAGAAGCGAAAGTCTCCTTCACGATAGGCATATTTCTGATCGGCAAGCCAGACATCCTGTTTACCCTGCAGGATATAACTGAAGATATGGTCGGCCACAAAAGCTTCTCCTTCTATATTGGCACCGGAATAGCTATTCAATACTATCCTGGGTCCCATACCTGGATCTTTTACGCTATTTCCTGAGTGGTCATTTTTGCATTCCATAATGATCAGCTGATGATTACTTTTGGTTCTAATTGTTCTTCCAGTCCATAAATGCCGCCTTCTCTGCCTACACCGGACTGTTTAAATCCACCGAATGGTGCCAGTGCATCATGGTAGATGGTATTGATGGCCACCCGTCCTGCATTAATCTGGGCGGCAACTTTGCGGGCCCGTTCCATATCCGATGAACTTACATATGCATGCAGGCCATAAATGGTATCATTGGCAATGGCGATAGCCTCTTCTTCTGTTTTATAAGCAATAACCGATAATACCGGACCGAAGATCTCTTCCTGGGCAATTGTCATATCGTTATTTACTCCTGTAAATATAGTGGGTTTGACATAAAACCCGTCCTGCAATCCCGCTGGTTTACCCGGACCACCTGCTAAAAGTTCTGCCCCTTCTTCTATACCCAGATTGATATAATGCTGTATACGATCAAACTGTTTTTGACTGGCCATCGGACCTATGACTGTATGTTCATCGTGCGGATCACCTACAGTTTGTGTGGCAACGGTTTCCAGCAGAATACGCTTAACCTCGGGCAGTAATGGTTCCGGCACCAATAGCCTGGTACCTGCTATACAGGCCTGGCCGCTATTCATAAAGGCAACATTTACCGCCATCGGGATAGCGGTCTCCAGATGGGCATCGTCAAGAATAATATTAGGTGATTTGCCACTAAGTTCGAGCGTTACGCGTTTCATGGTATCTACTGCATTCCGGGCAATGATCTTGCCGACAACGGTAGACCCTGTGAAGAGTATCTTAGCTACAGCAGGATGTGTAGATAATACGGTACCCAGTACATCGCCTCTGCCATGCACCATATTGATCACTCCCGGAGGAAGGCCTGCACGATCAAAACATTCGGCCAATACCTGCGACTGTATAGCGCTCATTTCGCTGGGCTTGATCACCACGGTACACCCTGCAGCAATAGCCGCAGCCAGCTTCACACTGATAGACCCAGAATTGGCATTCCATGCGGTCATGATTGCAGTAACACCTACCGGTACCATGGAGATGGTAGACTGACCAATGTTGCGCTCAAACTCAAAATCCTTAAGGATGTCTTTAAAATACAGGAAAGTTTCTGCTGCATACTGATTTGACCAGCGGGACCGCTGTACTGTGGCGCCATATTCGACCATAGTTGCCTCCTGCAGATCGTCGATCCGCTCCATTAGGGCATCATGCAGGCGCTGCAGATAATCCATACGTTGTGCCCTGCTTGTTTGCGCAAAGGTGGGCAAAGCAGCCGAAGCAGAAGCTATTGCAGTTGCTATATCCTGCTCATTGCCCAATACTACTTTACCAATTAAGCCACCATCAGAAGGATTGATGATATCCATCTCTTCTGTGCCAATCGAAGGAATGAATCTTCCATTGACATAATGCTGATTGATTATTTTCATTTTGTTTCTTTTAAAACGAGCCACAAAGAGCATCGTTATTTCAAACACAAAATTACTCCGATATGCATCCTGCAGGTTTGTCGAAAAGCCCAGATTTCTTTGCTGAAAAGCCCGCTATTTTAATCTGTCAAGCCTCCAAAATTTATCTTAATCCAATATAGCCACAAAACAAATACCGCCCGAAACCCGGACGGTATTTGTTTTGTTCAGTGATGTAAAGGAATAATAGCGCTACTGCTTATCCCACTCCTGCTCAAAATCTTTCTGTGTTTTTGCCGGTGCGAAGTAATTATTGCGGTGCTGATTGATATCGTATGCAATAGCTTTATTGATCAGCATATTTATTTCGGGAATAGCCCATTCCGGTGAGCCTTTCTTCTCCTGCCCATTAGTGTGCACTTTTATGGCCCGGCCATTGTCCAGGTCTACTTTCATTAATAAGGACGGTCCCAAAAGTCCCGACACACTGTAACCTGTATACACATTTTCCTTAACACTTCCATCCGTAAAGGTTAGTTTCAATTCTATATAGTTATGGGCTTTGGTAGACTGTACACCGTAACGGGCATAGCCCTCAACAGAGCGCAATGTTTTCAGGTATCGGATCACATGCTGCCTGCTCTCAGGAATATAACCCGGGGAGTTTACACTCTGCGTATGGTTATCTATCTCTTTATCGATTTCTGTATTGACCATGGCAATCATTTTATCATTGGGCTTGTCTACAACATCAAATTCCGAGCGGCCCGAAAAGATGACATCGGAGAAAAGAATGAGTAAGGTAACTGCCACCAATACCACGATCATGATGGGACTGAATATCCTTGTTTTGTTTTTGTTCATATCGCAGAGATTTACCAGGTGAGCATTATATATTGTACCGTAAATATAATAATAAGCAATCATTGCACAGCCATTTTATGATCTCTGCAAATCCGGAGCAATATCCGGGGTGTAAAATAATTTTCATTAAATAGACAATTCTGTCTATTTAATGCCTACCTTTGCATCATGAAACAAAGAGGACAAGTCGTCATTGACAAGATTCTTGATACCGCAGAGCGGTTATTCTATACACAGGGTTATAGCAATACCGGCATTAACCAGGTTATAGAGGAGGCCGATATTGCCAAGGCATCTTTGTACAAACACTTCGAGACAAAGACTGATCTGCTGGTTGCTTATATTCAACGCACGCATGAGCGCTGGCATAGCTGCCTGCAAGCAGCCATAGATAAGGTGACCGATCCAAAAGACAAACTGCTCGCCATTTTTGATTACCACATCGAGCGCCAGGAGATCAGACAGTTTGGAGGATGCCCATTTATAAAAGCCAATGATGAGGCCGGAACCAGCGACCCACGCGTGTTGAGCGAGATACAGGCCACTAAAATCCATAGTAAGGCTATTATTAAAAAACTGGTTGCCGCCTCCGGTCATCAGAAAAACCTGACTGATCAGGAACTGACCGAATTAATATTCTTCACCCTGGAAGGGGCCCTTACCAGCGTATCGGTATTCAAACAGACTGCGGAACTGAAGGCAGCAAAAAAAATCATTAAAAAATTAATCTGATGAAAGATATAAAAAACAAATGGCTGGAACTGGCCATTGTATTATCAGCCCCCTTACTTTCCGTCATAGACGTATTCATTATAAACATTGCTGTGCCCTCTATTAAGAAAGGCGTACATGCGACGGATGCGGAAATTCAGCTGGTTATCGCCGGGTATCTGCTGGGTTATGCAGCATTCCTGATTACCGGCGGCAGAGCGGGCGACCATTTCGGGCGTAAGAAGGTTTTCTTCTGGGGTATGTTTGCCTTTACGATAACCTCCTGCCTCTGTGGCTTGTCCGAGTCTGCCCTGCAATTAAACATAACCCGATTCCTGCAAGGCTTGAGTGCCTCATTTATGGTACCACAGACCATTGCCTTTATACAGGTTTTGTTTACGGAAACTAAAGAACGAGCCAAAGCATTTGGCCTGTACGGCATCACGCTGGGTACAGCTGCGGTAATAGGACAGGTGCTGGGCGGTTACCTTTCCGAAACCCATTGGGCTATTGAAGGCTGGAGACTGATCTTCTTTATCAATCTTCCGATAGGCATTGTTACCCTATGGGCCACTCATAAATATGTAACCGAAACTGAAAAACATCAGCGTACTAAATTTGATTATACCGGCATCTTCATTCTGACGGCGGCCCTTTTCAGCCTCATCTATCCTTTAATCGAGGGACGTGAAGCGGGCTGGCCCTTATGGAGTATAGGATTATTTGTTTTATCGGCTGTACTGTTTGCCTTTTTTATCTATAATCAGCGCATGAAGCTGAAAGCTAACGGCAATCCCCTGATAGATGTTCGTTTATTTAAAATTAAGGACTTCAACATCGGACTGATAGCAGTGCTGTTCCATTTTATGCTGCATACGGCATACCTGTTGCTGAGTGCAGTGTATATCCAGAATGGTCTTGGGGTCTCGGCTGTAGATTGCGGCCTGTATTTTATCGCTCCGGGCATTTTGTTTATCATATCATCGGTACTGGCATCGGGAATGATCGTAATATATGGCAAACGGGTATTACAGGTGGGTGTCCTTGTACTGGCCACTGCATTTTATTTGCAGATGACGGTCTGGAAACCGGGCATCAATACCTGGGCTATTATAGGCCTGATGGGGCTCTGGGGCTTTGGTAATGGTTTAGTACTCCCCTCTCTGCTCAACCTGGCGCTTAAAAATGTACCTTCACAATATGCAGGCGCGGCCGCGGGCATCTATTCTACATTTCAGCAAACAGCCTCTGCATTAGGCGTAAGTATTATTGGCGGTATATTCTTCTACTATTCCCAACAGAGCTGGCAGCTGGCCTATAAGGCTGGTACAATTGCGATATTAGTCTGTGTAGTTATGGTGGGCATTATGTTACAATTATTACCCTCAGTCCGCACCACACGTCGTAAAAACAGCAAAGAACCTATTCATGAAAGCGTCGAACCTTTTGAATTATAAAGATATGCCCTCGCCGGTGGGCACAATACGACTGGTGGCCTCTGATAAAGGACTGGTGGCTGTTTTATGGGAAGGTGAGGATTATTGCCGAACCAAATTGCCGGGTGCGGTATATAGTGAACACATGCCCTTACTTCTCCAGGCGGAAGAACAATTAGGGGAATATTTTGCGCGTACAAGAACCAGTTTTGACCTTCCGCTCGACCTGCAGGGAACTGAATTTCAACTCAGGGCCTGGGAAGCGTTATTGCAGATTCCTTATGGCAAAACCAGGACCTACGGAGAACTGGCCAGGATACTAGGCGATATAAATGCGGTACGTGCGGTGGGCGGCGCACTGAATAAAAACCCGGTTGCGATTATAGTACCCTGCCATCGGGTGATTGGCGCCTCTGGTAAGCTGGTGGGCTTTGCCGGTGGCCTGGACCGTAAGTCAGTACTGCTTTCCCTGGAACAGGAACGCAGTATGCCGACCTTGTTTTAAGCTTTTTATTCCTAAATATATTTGAACAAAACCACGAAATGTATTCTATTTGTATTGTAGTACTGAAGCCGGACTGATCTGGGAACAGTGCTCCAGTGTACAGAAAAATATATCTAACAGCATATGAAAATAGAAGCCAGCTCTCCGGAGCAATATATAGACCAGCTGCCCGAAGACAGAAGACAGGCCGTATCTGAACTGAAAAGAGTTATATCAGAAAATCTCCCTAAGGGCTTTTCTGAAACAGTGGGCTATGGAATGATTGCCTTTGTAGTGCCCCACAGTCTTTACCCTAAAGGGTATCACTGTGATCCTAAACTAGCCCTGCCCTTTATCAATATCGCCTCGCAGAAAAATTTCATAGCGTTGTATCATATGGGGCTGTATGCCGATAAAGAATTGCATGACTGGTTTGTAAACGAATACCCCAAACACTGTAAAACAAAGCTGGATATGGGTAAGAGCTGTATCCGATTCAAAAAACCGGATCAGATACCCTTTGACCTGATTGCCGAATTAGCAACAAAAATGAGTGTTGCCGATTGGGTAAGTATATATGAACATAACCTGCAACGATAAGTTGCAATGCACTGCATAAGCGGCATATCGGTGAGCTTCTGGCTTGACGGTATGCCGCTTCATATTTCATATTAATCCCTGATGGCCTGTTTATATTTTCGTTCCTGCGCTATCAGGTTATCCAGGCTGTAGATAAATCTTTTCTGACTCCCCAGTAAAAAGGCTCCTGCACTACCAACCCAGACAGAATAGTCAAATGTTGATTTTATGCCTAGTGTCATGGAAATGGAAATGGCAAAGATCAGGAGCAGGATACCCGTTAATGTGGCCACCCATCTGGTTTTAAAGCCTGCCATGAGCAATATACCGAGCATTGTCTCTGCAAAGGTCGCCAGGTAAGCATTGAAGGTCTACATTCCCGCAGGCAGAAAAGAAGTGATCTGGCCTGTGTATTCGATAAACTTATCCATATTGCCCCAGGCTGCATACTCAACCGGCCACATACCCAGCCGGTCCGTCACTGCCGATAGTAAAGTTACTGAAAGGGCAACCCTTAAAAACAATTGAGGCCCATCACTGCTGTATACATTCTTCATATCATTTCCGTTAAAGTGTAAATGTAGGCCTGTCTTGTTTTTAAAAACTTAAGCTGGTTTAAGAAACCCGATTTGGAGTGTATGATAAACAAAAAAAGAGACATGCTTAATGCATGTCTCTTTTGCGGAGTAGCGAGGGCTGGAATCGAACCAACGACCTTCGGGTTATGAGCCCGACGAGCTACCGCTGCTCTACCTCGCGCTGTTGTGGGTGCAAAAGTAGCACTCTTTTTTTACTCTGCCAAATCTTTTTGATAATTAATCCAAAAATAATTTGCATCCGCTATCTTTGCATATACATGGATACACAACACAAAGCCGGATTTGTCAATATCTTCGGGCCGCCAAACGCTGGTAAGTCTACTTTACTGAATGCAATGATCGGTGAGTCTCTCGCGATTATCTCGCCTAAGGTACAGACTACGCGCCATCGCATACTGGGCTTTATCACGGAGGAAAATTACCAGATCATCTTTTCGGATACACCGGGCATCATTAACCCTAAGTATAAACTGCATAATAAAATGATGCAGCAGGTAAAGAGTGCAATGGAAGATTCGGACGTGGCTCTGTTGATGGCAGATGCAACAGAAAGCATTGATGGCTTTGCGGAAATCATTTCCATCCTGAAATTAAAATCGCCCACCATTCTGCTGATCAACAAAATAGATCTGATCAAAGATAAAGCAGAACAGGAGCGGCTTATTGCGGCATTTACGGAGAAAATAAAACCTAATAAAACGCTGGCGATATCGGTTACGAAAAAGATCAATACTGATAAAATTCTGCCGGCGGTACTGGAATTCTTACCGGAAAATCCGCCTTTCTTCCCTGAAGATGATATCTCTGACCGTCCTACCCGTTTCTTTGTTTCGGAGCTGATCCGCGAAAAGATATATATGCTGTATGATAAGGAGATCCCATATCACACAGCGGTATTGGTACAGTCCTTTAAAGATCTGCCCCATATTGTGCGCATCAGTGCCGATATCGTGGTGACCCGCGAAACACAGAAAATAATTATGCTGGGCGACAAAGGCAGCATGATCAAAAAACTGGGTACGAAATCCAGGGAAAGCATTGAGCAGTTTCTGGGCAAAAAAGTATTTCTGGAACTGTTCATTAAAGTGCGCCCGAAATGGAGGGAGAATGATACTTACCTGAAAGAGTATGGCTATTGATCTGCGGCCTGAAATCCGCATACAGCCTATTGATCACCCCATAAACCGTACTGCAGGTATTGCGTTGAGCATCCTGCGGCTGGATGAAATTCATCCGGTGGTATCAGGCAATAAGTGGTTCAAACTACAGGAATATATACAGCTGTTCCGCAAGGGTGATTATGATTTTATACTAACCTTTGGCGGAGCACATTCCAATCACCTTATTGCTACCGCCGCTGCCTGTGCTGCTTTGGGCATTCCCTGCCGGGCATGGGTAAGGGGCTTTCACGGGCAGGCCGCTGAAACAGCAACCCTGAATGAATGCCGCAAACTGGGCATGGAGCTGCATTTCGTAGGCCGTGATGTCTACAGTCGCCATGATGAAATATTCCTGCATGAGGTGCAACAGCAACATCCAACTGCATTAATCATACCCGAAGGTGGCTATGGTCCTATGGGTATAGCGGGTGCTGCAGCAATTACAAATTATATCCCGGCAGCAACAGAACAGGTATGCTGTGCCATCGGTTCCGGCACTACGTTCTGTGGCATTGCCAATGGTTTACTACCCCATCAGTCCGCACTGGGCTTTACTGTTTTTAAGCAGGGAGCAACTATTACAGAGGAGTTACAGGCACAGATCCCACATCAGCGCTGGGCGCTGGCTACAGACTATCATTTCGGAAAATTTGCACGGCATACACCTGAACTGATCGACTTTATCCGTTATATGCAAGACGAACATGCCCTTCCCTTAGATTTTGTATACAATGCTAAAATGCTCTGGGGTCTGCTGGACATGATAAAGCAGGACAAGATCGCAGCGCAGCATATATTATGCATACATACTGGTGGCCTGCAAGGCAACCGGAGCATTGCTCATCTGCTGGAAGCGTAAAGGTTTTACTAAAAATAGCGCTACGCTGAAAAATCTATTGTGAATTACTTATTTTTGAACTCATGAAGCAAATACAATCTGTCTCTATTAAAGGTTTTATATACGCGTTATTACTTTTATTCAGTTTCCAGGCGCAGGCACAGGAAGAAGGCCCTACTCCGACACTACCCGACTTTAATGCTGTGACCAAAGACGGAATCAATATTTTATCATTTATCAACCCGTACGAAAGCGGCGTGAAGCTGATCACCGTTCAGCGTTCTGCAGATAGTAACTATAATTTTACAACCATTGGTACCGTCCCTAAAACGGGCAAAGGTGCAGCTGCATTCGTAGATCCGCATCCGATGGTAGGTAAAAACTGGTATCGTATTGTACTGGAATTTGGCTCCGGTATCGACTTTAAAAGTAACCTGAAATCACTCTACCTGGATAGTGCGACGATTGCCAAGCAAAAGCTGATTCCGACGTCTTCTGAGGAGTTACAGAAAGTGATTAATCAGAACACCTCTACGGAATCTCCGAAACAAATCGTCAATGCGGTTGAAAAGCAGGCGCAGGCGGTAACTTATCCGAAATCGAAGTATGTATATACAAATCCTTTCTCTGGTAATATCAATATTGAATTGCCGGATGCACTGAATACAAATTACACTATCGAATTTTATGACGCTTCAAAGAAAAAGGTGCTGACAATACCAAGGGTAAATGAAAAAGTGATTATCCTGGACAAACGTAATTTTAACCAGTTAGGTTTATACCAGTTCACTATTTTCAAAGAGCATAAGGAATTCGAAAAAGGATATGTCACTATATTTTAAATAAACACAAATGGGAGCAGGCTCCCATTTTTTCTTTTCCCAACTATATTTCATAATACTGATTGATATGCTGACTGTATCTGTAATGAATGCCCTGTTTAATGTGCCTGTAGGCCTGTATCCGCAGGAAGCGCATACGATGAATAAAATACAGGTAGACCTGAAGGTAAGTGTGCCGGCAGATATTCAACAGCTGCCGCTGATAGACTATACCGTGCTGTATAGTCTGCTGAAGGAGGTAATGCAACAGCCGCATAAAACACTGGAAACGATCGTTCGCGATGTATATGCAAAGATCAAGGGATTACAGGATGAAAGTAAAGTAAGCATCAGTGTACGCAAACTGAATCCTCCTATTTCCGGTATCGTGGATTATATGGAAGTAAGCTTTTCTGATTAGGTAATACTTCTGAATACGGTAAAGGAAAGGATCAGCTCCAGTGCCAGTAAACATGCGCCCAGCAAGGCAAACGGCCAGTACCATTCTTTATACTGCATATTTCCACTACCGGCGATCCTGCTCTTTTCCAGCTGATCGATTTCGTTATATATTTTCTTCAGGGAAGCATTATCTGTCGCTCGGAAGTACTTACCGCCGGTCTGCTGTGCAATCTCTGTCAGCAGGGCTTCATCGATCTGTACCGGCATAGGCTGGGTACGCATTCTGCCTGAGGCATCCTGCACCGGATACATAGCTGTCCCCTTCGATCCTACACCAACTGTATATACCCTCACCTTATAGGTTTGTGCAATGCGTAATGCTGTTTGCGGATCAATATAACCAGAGTTATTTACCCCATCCGTAAGCAGGATCACGACCTTGCTCTTCGCCGAGCTGCTGCGCAGGCGATCTACAGCTGTAGCCAGTCCCATACCAATGGCGGTACCATCGGCCAGCATACCACTTTGCAGGTTTTCGAGCTGTTCGATAATAACATTATGATCGGTTGTGATCGGTGCCTGGGTAAAACTTTCTCCCGCAAAAACAACGAGGCCGATACGATCTGCCGGACGGTCCATCACAAAATGTTCTGCCACTTCTTTTGCAGCTTCTATACGATTAGGCTTAAAGTCTTCTGCCAGCATACTTGTAGACAAGTCCATGCTCAACACAATATCAATACCTTCATTATACTTATTATCCGGGGCATTGGTTTGCTGCGGACGGCTCAGTGCTATACAGAATAAGACCAATGCCGCCATACGCAGATAGTGCAGCCATTTGCGGTAGCGCACTTTTGGTGCATCGGGCAGGCCAGATAGGGTCTTTGTTGTAGACAGGTGAAAAGTCATCTCCCGCGACAACTGCTTCCTGCGCCTGATCCAGATCCAGAGCGGAATACAGAGCAATAATAAAAGGTATGCCGGGCTATGCAAGGCTATATGAGAACCGGGTATCTGCATCATACTACAGCGCCCTCCTCCGGCTCACGGCTTTTTGTTTTATAAATAATTTTGGTTGCGGCATCCATACAAGCAACCTGCTCCAGGTGTTCCGGGGCAGCTTTGGCAAATTTGGCCAGATCGGCCATAACAAATATCTGCTTCAGTTCCTGCCGTATCTTCTTCAGTTCTCTGTTCTGTTTGGCCAGTTTCAGCAGATCATCAGTCGTCAGTTCTGCTGCTGCAATGCCATAACGTTCTTCCAGGTAGGTTCTCAGGATGTTGGTCAGGTCGGTATAATATTCTTTAATCAATCCTTCTGCCTCATAAGGTTTATGCGACATTTCTTCCAGCATACGCAGGGCTTTCTCATGCGGTTGCTCTACCGGTCCACGGAGCTTGCGCGGGGTCCTGCTGCGTTTACGCAGCCATTTCCACAAGAAGAACAGTACTGCAGCGGCAAGCAATACACCTACAGCCCACGGCCAGTATTCCCACCAGGCTTTAGGTACCTGTATAATATCTTTGAGCGGACGTATAGGCTTTTGCAAATCTACCAGGACCGTCTGTATGGCAACAGATGCACTATCTGTATACAATACCTTTTCCTGTCCGTCAGGGCTCTGTACTGTAAAGGCTACCGGCGGTATGATGTAGGTACCGGAGTCGAAGCCGGTCAGGGTTAATTTTTGTTTATAGAGTATTTGTCCGTTCGCTCCGGGCAGGGAGTCCACCTTACCCGTATCTACGATTTCGAGGCCGCTGAGTTGTGGTAAAGCAGGCCATACAAGCTTTCCATCCTGCTCTTTATGATTTACCTCCAGGGACAGGTGCAGCTGTTCGCCTATGGCAATACGACGACTGTCCACGCTTGCTTTAACCGTAGTCTGTGCCATTGTCACAAGGGGTTGCAGCAGCATGCTCAGGAGTAGCAGGCATCCAAGTGTTAAGGGGGAATAATTCTTTCTGTTCATCTGCAAATGCTATATTCTCGCTCTGAAAAAGCCTTGTAGTGTTTTGATATAATCCTGATCGGTACGTACGGACAGCAATTGCGCTCCGGCCCTAAGGAATGTTTCTGTATTGTATTGTTGTTGCTTTTTGAATCCGGAGGCGTAACTGACCCTGGTTGCAGGATGAGTACTGTCTATCCAGCGACTGTCACCGGTTTCGGAATCCTGCACCTGCAAGAGCCCCGCATCGGGCAATTCCATATCCATACGGTCATACACCTGCATGCCCACCAGGTCGTGCCTTCTCGCTGCCATTTTGAGCGGATACTCGTACTCTTCCGAGATAAAATCACTGATCAGAAATGTAATGGCGCGTTTGCGCATCACATTATTCAGGAACTCCAGGCAGCAGCGAATGTCGGTACCGCGGTTCTGTACCGGTTGCATGGTGATGAGCTCACGGATAATGCGCAGTATATGCGACTTCCCTTTTTTGGGCGGAATGTATTGTTCCACTTTATCACTGAAGAAGATAACCCCTACCTTATCATTATTGGTCGTTGCCGAAAAGGCAAGCACCGCACAGATTTCGGTGATCATTTCTCTTTTATTGAGCTGTGCTGTACCGAATAAGGAACTGCCGCTGACATCTACCAGCAGCATTACAGTCAGTTCGCGCTCTTCTTCAAAAACCTTTACAAAAGGAGTAGAGAAACGGGCAGTCACATTCCAGTCGATCGTGCGCACATCATCGCCGGGCGAATATTCTCGCACTTCACTGAAGGACATGCCCCTTCCTTTAAATGCGGAATGATATTCGCCGGAAAAGATATGACTGCTCAGCCCTTTGGTCTTGATCTCTATCTTTCTTACCTTCTTTAAAATTTCTGCAGTAGTCATTAAAGCTTAGCCTGTTGAATCCTGGTCAAATAAAAGATGTATTCGCAATGATTACGAAGCCATGTACCTGCTATGGTACTTCTACGGCATTCAGTATTTCATCGATAATGTGTACAGATGTTATGTTCTCTGCTTCTGCCTCGTAGGTAATGCCGATACGGTGGCGCAGTACATCGTAACATACCGCACGGATATCTTCCGGAATTACATACCCACGACGCCTGATAAAGGCATATGCCTTGGCGGCAATGGCCAGACTGATACTCGCTCTCGGCGAACAGCCAAAGGCAATATAAGGCTGCAGTTTCTGTAAATTATAGTCTTTGGGATAACGGGTGGCAAATACGATGTCGATGATGTATTGTTCGATCTTCTCATCCATATAGACTTCCCTAACCAGTTCACGGGCCTCGAGGATTTCCTGTGCAGTTACTACTGCATTGATTTTATTCTTGCCCTGCGGTTCTATATTCTGACGGATGATCAGTCGTTCATCTTCTTTTTCGGGATAACCGATTACTACTTTCAGCAGGAAACGGTCTACCTGTGCCTCCGGCAATGCATAAGTACCTTCCTGTTCGATGGGGTTTTGCGTAGCCAGTACGAGGAAAGGTTCTGCCAGTTTATGTGTAGTATCACCGATGGTTACCTGCTTTTCCTGCATCGCTTCCAGCAAGGCCGATTGTACTTTTGCCGGGGCACGGTTGATCTCATCGGCCAGTACGAAGTTGGCAAATATCGGTCCGCGGCGCACTTCAAACGTATGCTCCCTGGGGTTATAGATCATCGTACCGATCACATCGGCCGGTAGTAAATCGGGGGTAAACTGGATACGGCTGAAATGCGCATCGATAGCGGAAGCCAGGGATTTGATGGCCAGTGTCTTGGCCAGTCCCGGTACACCTTCCAGCAGTATGTGTCCATTGGCCAGGAGTCCGATCAGTAATCGCTCTCCCATATGCTTCTGTCCCACAATAGCCTTACTTAATTCTAACAGCAACATATCTACAAATGCGCTCTTGGCATTGATCCTTTCATTCAGCGCTTTGATATTCACTGAATAGCTGCTCGCAGATAACTCCATAAAATAATTCGGTTGTATTTTCTGTATCTAAAACTTTTCTTCTTGGAACTGCAATTTATGCGTTTCCTGTAAAATAAACGATTAATTGGCAAAATTATGAGCAAGGGAAAGTTAAATCCTGCAAAGGTTTTACCGGTCCTGAAATCGGCAACAGCATATACATTAAGATTATCTGTTCCGACCTACAATATAGTCTTAATCAGGTAAATTCCCCTGCTATTGTAGTATTTTCACTACAAACCAAGTATAAACCTGAAAACATTCGATACGACATTCTTTAATACACTTAACATTCTATACATTTGCGCCGCGCCGGGAGTCAATTCACTGCCCGGTGGCTATTCACAAACTGCTGTACTCAGCTACTATTACTACATAATGCCGGTAAAATGGCAGCAAAAGTTTGTTGTAAGAGGAGTATTCCTTACCCCAAGAACGGGATCTCCTTACACAACATTCCATATACACAAGAAAGGTTCGTATTGTCTAATACGAACCTATATTTTTTTACCTCTTGGCTGTTCTCATCTAAAAAGGTGATCCGAATAGATTATTGCATAAACTGACTATCCACATGTAGTCAACTATTTTATTCGTCCTTTTGTCCGGCAACAAAAGGACCAAAAGTGCCTTTGTTTTCATCAAGGCGATTGCAAGGCACCGCCATTTTGTACCGTTGCGTGCATTGATCGT
>Ga0256908_1000034_pt1 | contig 116635 bp, 123 predicted proteins | sample MC6MC0761MT_FD_186331 | JGI IMG/M metagenome (GOLD analysis project Ga0256908, IMG submission 186331) | Metatranscriptome of enriched soil aggregate microbial communities from Iowa State University, Ames, United States - MC6-MC0761-MT... | ecosystem: Environmental > Terrestrial > Soil >... | reverse complement strand
TGAACCCGCTGCCACCGCTCGAAGCCTTGCCACTACTGGCTTTCCCGCTTCCCGTGCCCCGGCGTCCGGAGCACGAAAGAGCGAGATTCTAGCGAGCCGGCCAGCACCTTGCAAGCGTTATTTGCTCTTATTCAAGGCGTCTTTTCTATCCGGCCAACTTCTTCGCCAACGGCAGGTTTGGCACCCGACGCCAACGCACCGCCAGCGGTCGCTCCGATAGTCCAGTCGTGCAGCACCGTGTACGCGACTGCGAGCAAAGTCGGTCCAATGAAAACCCCGAGGAAGCCAAAAGCGAACGCGCCGCCCAGGATACCTAGCATGACCAGGATCAACGGCATGTCGCTGCTCTTGCCGATCAGGATCGGCTTAATAACGTTGTCGGACATTCCCACGACGAGCACACCCCACACCACCAAAAAGAGCGCCCATCCCGTCGCACCGCCGTGGTAGAGCCAGATTGCCGCCGGCAACCATACGATCACGGGGCCTCCCGGGATTACGGACAGGAAAAACGTCCCCAGACCAAGCAATGCAGGCGCCGGCACGCCAGCTATCCAGCAGCCGAACCCAGCGAGAATGCCCTGGACAAGCGCAGTGCCCAGAATTCCATAGACGACGCCCTTGACCGTACTGCCCGCGAGCGCCAGCAGGTAATCGGCACGATCACCGGCGATACGCCGCATGCCCGCGTTCAACCACGCGCCCGCACCCTCTCCCCCGGTATAAAAGAAAAAAGCCAGCACAATGCTTAGCGCCAATAGCCCAAGACCGTGCGTGACGGCAATGGCCGCCGCAAGGATCCACTTGCCGGCCGGCGCAGCAAGCGTACGCAACTGAGCGATCAGTTCTGAATTGCTGCTTGTCAGACGCTCCCAGAAACTTTGGATGCTTGACCCGATCACCGGAACCCTCGCCACCCAAGGTGGCAAATCCGGCAAACCTGCTTCGAACAACCTTTGAACCAGAGCGACTATGTCGTGAACGTGCGCACCAAACGCAAACCCTGCGTAGACGAACGGCCCCAGCACCACGATCAGAATAATGAACACAATCAACGTGGCAGCCGACTTGCGCCTGCCGCCAAGTGCCGCGGTCAGCTTCCGGTATAGCCCCCAGGAGCTGTAGCTAAGAATTGCGCCCCACAGTAACGCCGTCGTGAATGGCGCGAGGACCAGTAACGAGCCGCCCACCAGGACGATCAGCGCGAACACCGCTGCAAGGCGTTCAATCAGTTGGTCCGATTTCACAATGAATCTCCCGTTACGCCAGACCGAGGCGACAAGTACGAACGCCGCGTTCGGCGCCCGTCAAATCGGCCAGTATACAAAAGCCACTTCGCTAGCTGACCCGCTTACATTATTTGACGAATTAACGAGCGAAGCACGATCGTACATACGCCGACGGTCCGATTTTTCGCGCAGAAACGTCCGAATCGTTGCGGCACCGCGCGCCAAATAATATGGCGCCACGGAAACGACTACAATAAAAGGTTCTGTGCACCCAACTTCCGGATTTATGCGCTCGCGAATCGCCAAACGTCTCCCCCCCGATGCCGACAAGCTTGTCGGTCTCTCGCTCGCGCTTTTCGCGTCGGGCAGCCGCACCGAGGACCGCTTCTGGGAAGCGAAGCTCGACGCGCTGCTGGCCAAGATCGTGCGCAACGCCAATCAGACTACGCTCGACGCAGCCCTCGACCATCTGCAGCAGAATCATCCCGATGCTTATGGGGCGCTCGCCGACATGGCGGAAACGCACAGCGAGTCGTTCGTCGTCGAGCATGAAGGCGTAGCGTATGAGGCATTGCTGATTGCGGCGCCCATCCTGGCGTGGACTCGCTACATGATTCCATCCGGGCCGCTTAAAGCCGATGCCGCCGACGCTTTGCGCGCGCACTTGCAGGCTCACGTGCTCGCCGCGAACACGCGTGTCGCCATGGCGCCGTTCCTCTACAGCATCGACCAGTTGCCGCGCCATCACGTCGAAACATGGCGCATTGCCCAGCAACTTGCACAAGCAGCCATGGCTGGCGGCAGCCTCAAGCTCAACTTCGGCGAACTGCCGGAAACCTCGCCGATTCTTGCCGACCCGCGCTTCCTGCTTGCCGTGGTCGCGGCGCCCGTCGGCGAGCCTACGTTTCGCTGGCAAGAAGAGGAGCACGGAACCCGGATCGAACGAGGACAGTGCCTCGAGCAATGGGCGACGCAAGGCGGTGCAAATCTGTCGCTCGTGCTGCCTGGTTGTGAGTTCGAGTGTCTGTTGCCGGATGCCTACTACTCGGCATGCCGCGACGCCGACGAACGCGTGCGCCCTCACACCGTGCGCACTGCCGTGCGTTATCTGTTCGACACAATTGGTGCCGCTCCGCAGGACCTGCGCGCGGTGGTTGCGGGCTTCGGCGAGCGCCGCATCGACGAATACCGCGTCGGCTTTACGCGCCGCGGCAGCAATGAAGTGATCTACGGCGTCGTATGGCCGCTGTATGGCCGTGAAAATGGCGAGGCCGGCATTGACGAAGAGCCGCAGGAAAGCGCACCGCCGGACGCTCCCCTCGAAGAAATCGTCGCGCTCCTCAAGGAAACCGGCGTGACGGACGTGCGCCGCCACGCCGGCCGCTTCGAGCCTGAATATTGCGATGACTGCGGCGTCCCGTTGTACGCCGATCCGCTCGGCGAGATCGTCCACGCGGAAATGCCCGAAGACGCCGAACCCGCGCAACCGCACTTCCACTAGGCCGCCGCGCCCCTTCGGCGTATAGCAGCTCATTGACGAACCCCGCCGCGTGCGGGGTTTTTTGTACGTCATTTCTCCTATGCCTTTTGGACAGGCCGTCAAATCCCAGGGAATTTGTCATCATAGGAACGGCGACGCATCGCACACCCGCCTGGCCCAACGCCTGGCGAATGCATCGCGCCATTTCGCCCGATTCATCTGGAGACATGCATGCGATTCTCGATTCTCAACTCTGACGCGGAACGACGCGACGGCCTCAAGGCGCTGTTACGGCAAATCAACCGGCTAGCGCGTTTCAACGAAGCACAAGACTGGCGCCAGGTCGAGCGCACGCTCAAACGTCAGTGGCCCGACCTGCTCGTGGTCGACTGGCAGGACTGGATGTCGGTCACCGACATCCGCAACCTGCTTAGCCACTACCCGGATCTGCGCATTGCAGTGCTGACGGACAAAATTTCGCCGAAGGTGGTGAGCGAACTCATGGACGAGGGTGTGCTCGGCGTCGTGCCGCGCGAAACCGATCCGTGCCTGATCGTGCGCGCCTTCGAAATGGTGATGCTGGGCGGTCACTACGTGCCTTCCGGCGCACTGGCGCTCAACCCTCCGCTGCCGGCGGATACCGCTATCCGCCCGTTTGACGAGAAGAGCCCGCCACCGCGCCGGCCGAGACTGTCGAATGGACTCTCGCCTCGCCAGGAGCAGATCATGCGCTGCGTCCATATGGGAAGTACCAACAAGATGATTGCGCGCACACTGGGCATAAGCGAGGGCACGGTCAAAATCCATTTGACCAGCATATTCCAGCAGCTGGGCGCGCCCAATCGCGCCGCCGCTGTCGCGCTTTACAACGGTTGGCTGACAAATCATTTGCAGGTACTGCGCAGTAACGCAGAAGGCTTGCTCCGACCAGTCATGGGCGAGCCCGGCGCCGTACCGCTGCGGCGCGCCACAGGGCGGCGCTTCCAATATCCCCTGTCCGCTAACGATTCAACTGCTCCGTTGCCGATGGTGGCCGAGCCGGGCACGTCCTATGACGACGCGTCCGTGGCGGAGCCCTCTTCCGGGCCGGTCACAGAAGGCTCCACGTGAGCTGACGCCTGCGCGTCACGGGCGTGATCCGCGATTTGTGCCAGTGCTCGCACCGGCTGGCATGGAATCCGCTCACACCTTTTCTCGTCCAACGAGTAATATGAGACTCATGGGTTTCCTCTACACACCGCTTCCGTTCTGGGTTGCTGTCGGTGGCTGGATCGTCACTGCGATAGCGGTCGCGCTCGCGCTGTGGAAAAATCCTTTCAAACGACTTCAAGACGGCACATTGCAGCATGTCTGGCTGGCGATCATCGTCGCCCTGTCGGTACTGTGGGCCAGCAACGCCTGGCTCGACGACGGCACGGTCATGCATCTGCTCGGCGCGACCCTCGTCGTGACGCTATTCGACTGGGCGCTGGCATTGATTGCAATGGCTGTGGTCACCGGCCTTGCCGGCCTGATCTTCGACGCTCCGTGGCAAGGCATCGCACTCACCTTCCTCGTGTTCGGCGCGCTGCCCGTCGGCATCTCGACATTGCTTCAGCGAGCGAGCATTGCGTGGCTGCCGCGCAATCTTTTCATGTTCATCTTCGGCCAAGGCTTCGTGTCGCCCGCTATCACAGTGTCGCTCACCGCGGCTGCGGCGCTCGGCGTTCACGTGGCGCTTGCCGACGGCTCAGTGACCGTCGTGCCCGCAGGCTACGCGCTCAGCGTACTTCTCCTCGCTACCGGCGAGGCATGGTTCACGGGAATGTCCACGGCGTTGATCGCCGTCTACCGCCCTGCCTGGGTCACCACTTATGATGTGCGGCGATACCGGCTCGGCGGACCGCGCACGTGAGACGCGCGCAAAGCTCAACACGTAATCAACGTGCTGCTGAGCTTGTCGCGTCAATGCGTTCAGTCGCGCGTCCAGCATCGCAAAGCGCGGTGAAAACCGCGGCCGAAAAATAGTTGCGGCACGATTGAACTCAACCCTGCCGCCAGGCATCTTACGTGCCTCACGTCTCGATAGCGCTTAACGAACTAGATGGATTGCACCAACGTACCGCGCCGATTACTGCGGCTGGTCGGCCGGTTGGCAACACTCGCAGCGAGCTTCTCGCTCGCATGCACTGCGCCCGCATTCGCCGATCAACTCGAACAGCACAACGACCTCGTCAACAGATTTGTCAATGAATTGCACGCCGATCCGCTCGTCGCGGATTGCGCCGCACATGGCAACTTCGTCGCGAGCACCTCGACCGCGTTCGATCATGTCGAGTTTCCACCAAGTTCGTTCGACAGCGCGCACGCCTCAATCACGCCGTGGAACGATTCGTTCGACGAAGGCAAGCAACGCGTCAAGGTCGACAACATCGTCACAGTCGAAGGGCTCGGTATTCGTCAAAGCGGCGGGGGCGACGCTGCCGACCTGAAGTTCCGCTGTGGGTATGTCGGCGCGCAGATGCTGGCGTTCAGCTGGAACGATCCGGTGCCCCCGGCGCGGGCGCGCAGCTCGGAGCCCTCATCGTCGCGCGCGGTATCTGGTAAGCATCGCGGGGCGAAGGGCAAGCAGGCGGCAAGCGGCAAAGGCGCGAAGAAGAGTTCCGCGAAGTCGTCGAAAAGCACTTCGGGCAAGTCGTCCAGCAAGACTGCGCCTGCAAAGAAAAAGCACTAAGACGAAGCTAACGCTGCGAATCGTGCAGGCACCAATGCACGATTCGCAGCATTACTGAATTCGACGATCAGGCGAATTCGTGCCCCTTGTCAGCAAACCAGGAAGGCGCATAAACGCGCCGGCCGTTCCGACCAGCCAACAAAAAAGGCACACACGCAATGCATGTGTGCCTTCGTCAATGCGGCGAACTCAGTCAAACGTCTCTACATGCCGCAAGATGGCTTGCAGCATCGCCGCACCGAGCGACGCGCTGCGCTCGCCGTTCCAGCCCACTCTTTCGTCCGGCAAGTTGGCGTTGTCCTTGAAGGGCATCTCGAGCGTCAATGAAAGGCAGCCAAACTCGTTGCCGATATATTTCGAAGCGAGCTTGAGCGCGTCTTCGCGATACTTGCTCGCGGCGTAGCCGTACTCGTTCTGGAAATCAGGGCTTGCCTGTTTGAACGCTTCGATGAACGCCCTTTGTTCCTCGCCTTGCCGCTCGGTGAATCCCGGCAGCATCTCCGAGCCGGCCACGAAGACGTAAGGCAGCGCCTCATCGCCGTGAATATCGAAAAAGAGGTCGCAGCCGGTTGCGTGAATCGCGTCACGCACTACGAGCACCTCGGGACTGCGCGCGGCGTCCGGTTCCATCCACTCACGGTTCAGGTTGGCGCCGGCTGCATTGGTGCGCAGGTTGCCGCGCACGCTGCCGTCCGGATTCATGTTCGGCACAATGTAGAACACCGCGTGGTCGTACAGTTTGCGCGCCACCGGATCGCCCGCCCAATCGCCCCAGCCGACCAGCCGCTTCACGAGTCCTTCGATGAACCATTCGGCCATGGTCTCGCCCGGATGCTGGCGCGCGATCAGCCAGATCTTTTTCTTTGCGACGTCGCCGGTTTGCGGTGTGCCGAGCGTGAGCAGCGACACCGGCCGGCCTTCGACGGTCGTGCCCAACTCGGTAAGCGTGGCTTGCGGCATCTGTTGAACTGCGCCGAGAAACTCGGAGTGGCGTTCCTCGCTATACGGTTCGAAGTACGCGTAATAAATGCGATCGAATTCCGGCGTGTGATCGATGGTCAGCACACGGCCGTCGTACGACGTGGGCACGCGAAACCAGTTTACGCGGTCGTAGCTGGCGACAGCCTGGTAGTCGCGCCAGCCTTCCGCGAACGCGCACGCCGCCGCGTTCTCGAAGGTCATCACGCAGCGCTCGCCCGCCGCGCCGGAGAGGCGGAAGTAGAACCACTGCGCGAACTCCGCGTGGCTGTCGGAACGCACGCGCAAACGGATATTGCCGGCCTCGGCGCAAGACAGCACCTCGATTGCGCCGCCGTCGAAGTTGCTCGTAATCGATAAACTCATGATGTCATTTCCTGCATATGTGGGCGGCAGTCCGCTGGGCGGCACCGCGCTCATTCAGCGACGCGGCGGCGAAATACGTACGTGGAATCGTTCGAGGCTTCGGCGTCGAACGCATAGCCTTCGGAATCGAACCCCTTCAGCTGCTCGGGCTCGTCGAGGCGGTTTTCTACCGCGTAGCGCGCCATCAAACCGCGAGCCCGCTTCGCATGAAAGCTAATGATCTTATAGCGGCCGCCCTTCCAGTCCTCGAACACGGGCGTGACGACCGGTGCTTCAAGCAGCTTCGGCTTGACCGACTTGAAATACTCGCCCGACGCGCAATTCACCAGCACACGGGATTTAGCAGCGCGCTTTTTCAACTGGGCGTTCAACGCCTGCGTGATCCGCTCGCCCCAGAACGCGTAAAGGTCTTTGCCCCGCGGATTGGGCAGGCGTGTACCCATTTCCAGCCGGTACGGCTGCAGCAGGTCGAGCGGACGCAGCAAGCCATACAGACCTGACAACACGCGCACATGGTTCTGCGCAAAATCCAGATCTGCCGAGGACAGCGTCTTCGCGTTGAAGCCCTCGTACACGTCGCCATTGAACGCAAGCACGGCCTGCTTCGCGTTGTCCGTACCGAAGCGCGGCGACCACTGCGCGTAGCGCTCGAAATTGAGGTGCGCCAACTGGTCGGAAATGCTCATTAGCGAAGCGATCTGCTGCGGCGACAAACGACGCAAACCGCCGATCAATTCGGCGGCATCGTCGACGAAATCGGGGATTGTGTGTTTTTTGACGTGCGGTGGAGTTTCGTAGTCGAGCGATTTCGCCGGCGACAGAACGATTATCATAGAGGCTTGCAGGCACGCCGTGCCTGGCGGTCAAAGACGAAAGCCAGATTGTAACGAATGCCCGGTTCCCATGCCTCACACGACGCTTTGCGCGTCGTTCTCGATTCCAATGTGTGGATCGATATTCTCGTGTTCGACGACCCGCACACGCGCCCAATTCGCGCCGCGCTGGAAAACGGCATGCTCGCCGCAGTGATCGACGCCCGCTGCCTCGCCGAACTCACTTACGTGCTGGACTATCCGCAATTCGCCGGTCGCAATGTGGATAAGTCCGCCGCGCTCGCCGTCGTCGCGCGGCTCGCACAAGTGGTCGAACTTGTCGCCGAGTTGGACGACCCGCGTCCGCTGCCGAAATGCAAAGACCGCGACGATCAGAAATTTCTCGAACTCGCGCACGCCGCCCGCGCAGACTGGCTCGTGTCGAAAGATCGCGCGGTGCTGAAACTTGCGAAGCGGGTCGCACGGGATTTCGGGTTCCGGATTGCACAGCCGGCGCCGTTCGCCGCTCTGCTGACTGGCCTGGTCAGCGGTTCAACCAGCGGGGCCGCTGCACCAGCGGAAAGTCCGGTATAACCCTGGCCGAACGGCTACCGGCACACGGCAGGCGCGCACGCCCTGCCGCTATTCCCTACAATCAGGCTTCGCCGGTTTGAAAACGATGCCTTCGTCCACTCACTCGTCACGCCCGAACAGCGCTATGAATGCACCGCACGACACGCCCATGAGCCCCTCGTTTCCATCGCGTCTGCCGAATGTGGGCACGACGATCTTTACCGTTATGAGCGCGCTCGCCGCCGAAAAAGGCGCAGTCAATCTTGGTCAGGGCTTTCCCGACTTCGGTTGCGATCCCCGAATCGTGGATGCGGTTGCGAACGCAATGCGCGACGGCCACAACCAGTATCCGCCGATGGCCGGTGCCGCGCCGCTGCGCGAAGCGATCTCGAACAAGATCGCAAACGTGTATGGCCGCCGCTACGACGCCACCACCGAAATAACGGTCACGGCTGGAGCAACGCAGGCACTGCTCACGGCGATTCTCTGCGCGGTCCACCCCGGCGACGAAGTGGTCGTGATCGAGCCGACATACGACAGCTACTTACCGTCAATCGAACTGGCGGGCGGCAAGCCGGTATTCGTCACGCTCGACGCGCCCGACTACGCAATCCCCTTCGACAAGCTCGCCGCCGCGATCACGCCGAAAACCCGGCTCCTGCTGATCAACACGCCGCACAATCCGACCGGCACCGTCTGGCGCGCCGAAGACATGCGCAAGCTCGAAGAAATCGTGCGCGGCACCAACGTGCTCATCCTGTCGGACGAAGTATATGAACACATGGTCTACGACGGAGCGCCGCACGAAAGCGTGGCGCGTTACCCAGAACTGGCGCAGCGCAGTTTCGTCGTATCGAGCTTCGGTAAGACGTATCACGTCACTGGCTGGAAAGTCGGCTATGTCGCAGCGCCGGCCGCGCTCACCGCTGAATTTCGCAAAGTGCATCAGTTCAACGTGTTCACAGTGAACACGCCAATGCAGATCGGACTGGCCGAATACATGAAGGACCCGGCGCCTTATCTCGAACTGCCGGCGTTCTATCAGGGCAAGCGTGACTTCTTCCGCGCCGGCCTCGCGAATTCGCGCTTCAAACTGTTGCCTTGTACCGGCACGTACTTCCAGTGCGTCGATTATTCGGCAATCAGCGATCTTCCCGAAGCAGAATTCGCACAGTGGCTAACGGGCGAAATCGGCGTCGCGGCCATTCCGGTGTCGGCCTTCTATCACGAAGCGCATGAGTCGGGCGTGGTCCGCTTCTGTTTCGCGAAGCAGGAAAGCACGCTCGCCACCGCGCTCGAACGGCTCGCGCGCCTCTAGCATGTCACGCGCGATGCTGCGAACGAACCCACGTTCCTCGCCATCGCGCGCAATCGTCAACGCGTGCGTTACGCGTCGAAGTTCGCGTCGCGGTTCGCCTTTGATCTCACAGGGCTATGCGTCAGGCCGGACGCGACGCCGCAACGTACGCCTTCCTGTCTTCAGTCACACGCTGCGCAGCCGGCCGGCTGTTGATCGTCTTCACGTAGCTCTTCCAGTCGAGACCCGCGTCGAGCAGGAAATCGCGACCGTAGACAGCCTGTGTGGCCATGCCGACGAGCGGCAAACTCACGTAGCCCGCTGCGTCCGCGACACTGAACCGTTCCCCGCGCAAATACGGCGTGAATCGGGCGATCCGCCTGAAGCCCGCAATGTGATGCGTGAGCAGCTTCTCGACCCGGCCCTTGGTCGCGTCGGTCAACGTGCCACCGAAAAATGCTTCCTTGTACAGGTTGCGTGCCGTCAGTTCCAGGTGCACGTCCACGAAGGTGATCAACTCGCGCTCCTTGGCCGCCTCCCATGGCTCGGGGGAAAAAATCGGCTTGTCGGGAAAGCGCGCGGCCAGGTACTCGACGATACATTGCGATTCCGACAGATCGCCCTCTTCGGTTTGCAGATAAGGCACTTTGCCAAGCGGCGAGTGTGCGAGGATGGCCTCGTCCTGGCTCGGCTGTACGAGCACCTCTTCGAACTCGATAGCGTGTTCGAGCAGAACGAACTTCACCTTGTTGTAGTAGTTAGAGAGCGCGAACCCGCAGAGCCTGATCATCGTTGTCTCCTTCCTTCTTCGGTGTGGGAGACCGCCGAATGGATTGAAGGCGGCCCCCGGGCGATCATCAAATGAATTGTACGATCGTGCTATTCTAAAATAACCATGGAGTCGAGCAACACAATGACCTCTCGCAACTTCAGCATAGAGACAATCGGCATTGTCGGGACCGGAGCAATGGGCCGCGGCATTGCACAGATCGCTGCACTCGCGGGCCTCGCCGTGCGTCTGTACGACGCCAACCCCGCTGCGATCGGCGCCGCACGAGACTATCTCGCCGAAACTTTCGCCAAACTGACCGCCAAAGGCAAGCTCGAGCAGGCGCGCTCGCTTGCAGCGCTCGCCAACGTCACGGCCGCGCACGCGATCAACGACCTGGCGGATTGCGATCTGGTCATCGAGGCGATCGTCGAGAAGCTGGACGTCAAGCAGGCGCTCTTTCGCGAACTGGAGACCGTGGTGAGCGGACGTTGCGTGCTCGCGTCGAACACGTCTTCGCTATCCATCACGGCAATCGCGGCCGGCTGCACGGATCCCTCGCGCGTGGTCGGCTATCACTTCTTCAATCCGGTCCCGCTGATGAAAGTCGTCGAAGTGATCGACGGTCTGCGCAGCGACCGTCAGGCAGGCGACGCATTAATGGACCTCGCGCGCCGCATGGGCCACACGCCGGTGCGTGCGAAAGACATGCCTGGCTTCATCGTCAATCACGCGGGCCGCGGCATGAACACCGAGGGCCTGCGCGTGGCGGGCGAAGGCGTGGCGAGCTTCGTGGATATCGACAGGATCATGCGCGAGCAGGCGGGTTTTCGTCTCGGCCCGTTCGAACTGCTCGATCTGACCGCACTCGACGTATCGCATCCGGTCATGGAGTCGATCTACCATCAGTTTTATGAAGAGCCGCGCTTCACGCCCTCGCCTATCACCGGCACACGGCTCGCGGGTGGACTGCTTGGCCGCAAGACGGGCGAAGGTTTTTATCGCTACGAAGACGGCAAGCAGCAGGCGCCTGCCGACACCCCGGCGCCGGCCGCGCTGCCGGCCAGCGTGTGGGTCAGCAAGCGCTATCGCGAGGCTTATCAGGCCGTCGTGGAACTCGTCGGCAAAGCGGGCGTGAAGCTCGACGACGGCGCCTCGCCCGCTGCGGACTCGCTGATCGTCGTCACGCCGTTCGGTCACGACGCGACCACGGCCGCGGTCGACGAAGCGCTGGACGCGAGCCGCGTCGTGGCTATCGACCCGCTCTTTCCGCTCGTCGGCACGCAGCGCCGTACGTTGATGACCACGCCCGCCACAACGCGTGCCGCGCGTGACGCCGGACATGCGCTTTTTTCGGCCGACGGCGTGCCCGTCACCGTGATCCGCGATTCGACCGGCTTCGTCGCGCAACGCGTGGTCGCTACGATCGTCAACATCGGCTGCGATATCGCGCAAAAGCAGATTGCGACGCCAGAGGACATCGACCTCGCTGTCATGCTCGGCCTCGGCTATCCACGCGGGCCGCTCGCGCTCGGCGACGCGCTCGGTGCGAAAACCATCCTCACCATCCTGCGCAATATGTTCGACGTGCTCGGCGATCCACGCTACCGCCCCTCGCCGTGGCTCGCGCGCCGCGCACAACTCGGCATGTCGCTGACCCAGAGCGACGCCGCCGACACTCAAACAGAGAATCCGGAGACCCAACAATGAGCGCCGAACTGCTGACCTCGCGCCCTACCGAAAGCGAATCGACGCTGGTACTCACGCTGTCCAACCCGGGCGCACGCAACGCACTGCATCCCGACATGTACGCGGCCGGCATCGAGGCGCTCGATTCAGTGGAACGCGATCCGTCGATCCGCGCCGTTGTGATCACGGGCGCAGACAATTTCTTCTGTGCAGGCGGCAACCTGAACCGACTGCTCGAGAACCGCGCGAAGGATCCGTCGGTCCAGGCGCAGAGTATCGATTTGCTAGCCGAGTGGATCTCGGCGCTGCGGCTATCCTCGAAACCCGTGATTGCCGCCGTCGACGGCGCGGCAGCCGGCGCGGGATTCTCGCTTGCGCTCGCGTGCGACCTGATCGTCGCGGCCGACGACGCCAAGTTCGTGATGTCATATGCCCGGGTCGGCCTCACGCCCGACGGCGGCGGCTCGTGGTTTCTCGCGCAGGCCTTGCCTCGCCAACTCGCGACCGAAGTGCTGATCGAGGGCAAGCCGATCGGTGCAGCACGTTTGCACGAACTAGGCGTCGTCAACAAACTGACGAAGCCGGGCACCGCGCGCGACGCCGCCATCGCATGGGCCGACGAACTCGGCAAAATATCGCCGAACTCGGTGGCGCGCATCAAGACCCTCGTCTGTGCGGCCGGCACGCAGCCGCTTTCCGAACACCTGATCGCAGAGCGCGATAACTTCGTCGCGTCGCTGCATCATCGGGAGGGCCTTGAAGGCATTTCCGCGTTCCTCGAAAAACGCGCGCCCGTTTATAAGTGAGCGCGAAGCCATGCCCACTTCCATGCCCGCTTCCATGCCCGCTTCCACGCCCACTTATCAGTTACCTAAACGCCGCCGCATTTTCTTAATGCGTCACGGCGACGTGACGTACTTTGACGATTCAGGCCGCACGATCGATCCGGAAACGGTGCCGCTCAACGCCAATGGCCGCGAGCAGGCGAGCGCGGCGGGCCGGGTGTTTGCAGAGCAGCAGGTTCGGTTCGATCGCGTGATTGTGAGCGGCTTGCCGCGCACTGTCGAAACCGCGCAGCGCGTGCTGGCCGAGACGGGCCAGCAGATCACACTGGAGATCGAGCCTGCATGGCAGGAGATTCGCGGCGGCAAGCTACGCCATATCCCGTTAGAAGATATCGAGGCCGCGTTTCTCGGTGTGTTCGACGGCATCGTGCCGGAGAGCACGCGCTTTCTCGACGGTGAAACGATCGGCGAGTTGTTCGATCGCGTGCTGCCCGCCGTGGCGGCTCTGCGCGAGGACACCTCGTGGGACACGGTTCTGCTAGTGCTGCATGGCGGCGTGAATCGCGCAATCCTTTCGCATGCGCTTACCGCTGGCGGACGCACATTTTTCGGCCATCTCGCGCAGGCGACCGGCTGCATTAACGCGCTCGACGTCGGCGCAGCACCGCGCGACTGGGTGCTGCGCGCGATCAATTATTCGCCGCCGTCGCCGCTGCATCGCGACATCCGCAATACGACGATGGAAATCCTCTACGCACAATTCATCCAATACACGCGTAGCTGAACCCAAACCGGAGGAGACACATGGTGCAAGCCACACAAAGCGGCGAGCCGGAACAGCAAGCGGACTACTCTGCCTTCGAGGGCACGCGCCCGGTCAATGAGCGGCAGCGCTTCAACGACGAAGCGCTTGCCGCCTGGCTGGCACAGCATGTCGATGGGTTCTCCGGACCGCTTACGGTCGAGCAGTTCGCCGGCGGCCAGTCGAATCCGACATTCAAACTGGTCACGCCGTCGCGAGCCTACGTGATGCGCGCGAAGCCTGGGCCGGCGGCAAAGTTGCTGCCGTCTGCGCACGCTATCGAACGTGAATACCGCGTAATGCATGCGCTCGCAGACACCGACGTGCCTGTCGCGCAAATGCTCGCCCTGTGCGAGGACGAAAGCGTGATAGGCCGTGCGTTCTATGTCATGGAGTTCGTCGATGGCCGCGTGTTGTGGGACCAGTCGCTGCCAGGCATGACTGCCAGTGAACGAAGCGCAATCTATGACGAGATGAACCGCGTGATTGCAGCGCTGCACAGCGTCGATGCCACGAGCGTGGGACTATCGGACTACGGCAAGCCTGGCAACTATTTCGCGCGTCAGATCGGCCGTTGGAGCAAGCAGTATCTTGCGTCCGAGACCGAGCCTATCGACGCAATGCAGCGCCTGATCGAATGGCTGCCGCAGCACATGCCGACGCAATCCGGCGAGCGCGCGTCGATCGTGCATGGCGACTACCGGCTCGACAACCTCGTCTTCGATCGCGAGGAACCGAAAGTGCTCGCGGTGCTCGATTGGGAACTGTCTACGTTAGGCGATCCGCTCGCCGACTTCGCCTATCACTGCATGTCGTGGCATGTCGATCCCGCACAGTTTCGCGGCATCGCCGGTCTCGATTGGTCCGCGCTCGGCATTCCCGACGAACAGCAGTACGTCGCGCGCTATTGCAAGCGCACGGGCTTTGAAATTCAGGGCGACTGGAATTTCTACCTCGCGTACAACATGTTCCGCATCGCCGCGATTCTGCAGGGCATCATGAAGCGTGTGGTCGACGGCACTGCGGCCAGCGCGCAGGCGCTCGACGCCGGCCGGCGGGCAAAGCCGATGGCCGAACTCGCCTGGCAATATGCGCAGAAAGTGCGTTGACCGCGCTTGAATACGCCTGGAGACTGCTGAACACGCCTGCGCGCAGCAAATAGCGAATAGCAAACAGCAGAGCAAGCAGCGCCCACATTAAATTTCGTCCATTATCCGCGAGGTCCATAGATGAATTTCGATTACACGCCGAAAGTTCAGGCATTGCGCGAAAAACTGCTCGCCTTCTTCGACGAGCACATTTATCCGAACGAACAAGCGTTCTATGCGGAGATTGCGCAAAACCGGCTGAACGGCAACGCATGGCAGCCGACCGAACTGATTGAGCGACTCAAGCAGAATGCGCGCGACGCGGGCTTGTGGAATCTGTTCCTGCCCGACTCGGTGCGCGGCGCCGGCTTGACCAACCTCGAATACGCGCCGTTGTGCGAAATCATGGGCCGGGTGCCGTGGGCGCCGGAGGTGTTCAATTGCAATGCGCCCGACACCGGCAACATGGAAACGATCGAGCGATACGGCAGCGAAGAGAACAAACGCGAATGGCTCGAACCTCTTCTGCAAGGGCAGATTCGTTCTGCCTTTCTGATGACGGAGCCGGAAGTGGCGTCGTCCGATGCGACCAATATCCAGACCAGCATCGTGCGCGATGGCGACTACTACGTGATCAATGGTCACAAGTGGTGGTCCTCGGGCGCGGGCGATCCGCGCTGCAAAATTTATATCGTGATGGGCAAGACGGATGCCGATGCGCCGCGCCATCAGCAGCAGTCAATGATTCTCGTGCCTGCCGACGCGACAGGCGTTACGGTGCACCGCCCTCTTTCCGTTTTCGGCTACGACGACGCGCCGCATGGCCATATGGAAATCACGCTCGACAATGTACGCGTGCCTGCAACGAACATGCTGCTCGGCGAAGGCCGCGGCTTCGAGATTGCACAAGGGCGTCTTGGACCGGGACGCATCCACCACTGCATGCGTCTGATCGGACTTGCGGAGCGCGCGCTCGAATTGATGTGCAAACGCTCGATGCAACGCGTCGCGTTCGGCAAGCCTGTTGCTACGCAAGGCGTCACGCAGGAACGTATCGCCGAGGCGCGCTGCATGATCGAGCAGGCACGGCTGCTCACGCTCAAAACCGCGTACATGATGGACACCGTCGGCAACAAGGGCGCGCGCGGCGAGATCGCGATGATCAAGGTCGTGGCGCCGAACATGGCGTGTCAGGTAATCGACTGGGCTATTCAGGCGCACGGCGGCGGCGGCGTCAGCGACGACTTCCCGCTGGCTTACGCTTACGCCTCCGCGCGGACCTTGCGCTTCGCCGACGGTCCGGACGAAGTGCATCGCAACGCAATCGCGAAACTCGATCTTGCGCGTTACATCGAGCCTGCGGCGGCTAGTGTGGAGACGCCGCCTGCGCGCGTTTGACGTCCTGCTCGAACTTCGTTTCGAGCAATGCTGGCCAGGCGCGCATCTGTGGGCGCCGCCAGCATCATCGTGCGATCTATGCTCTAATTTTCGTCAAGCGCGGCGCTCCTCGGGGCGCCGCTTTACAGAGCGAAAGGAGCGAGGATGATCGACGTCTATAGCTGGGCGACCCCGAACGGCCACAAGGTTCATATCATGCTCGAGGAGACGGGACTCGAGTACGCGGTGCATGCAGTGAACATCGGCGCTGGCGATCAGTTCAAGGCCGAATTTCTCGATATCAGTCCAAACAACAAAATTCCCGCCATTGTGGATTCCGAAGGTCCAAAGAGCGCGGACGGCAAACCGTTCGCGTTGTTCGAGTCCGGCGCGATCCTGATTTATCTCGCCGAGAAAGCGGGCCGCTTCCTGCCGACCGATCCGGCTGAGCGTTATTCCGTTCTGCAATGGCTGATGTTCCAGATGGGCGGTCTCGGTCCGATGCTGGGGCAGACACACCACTTCCGTGTCTATGCGCCCGAGCCGATCGAATACGCGATCAACCGTTATACGAACGAAACGCGGCGCCTGTATGGCGTCATGGACAAGCAGCTTGGCAAAACCCGGTACCTCGCCGGAAACGACTTTACGATCGCGGACATCGCTTCGTTCCCGTGGACCCGCTCGTGGCAGAACCAGGGCATCGAACTTGATGCGTTTCCGAATGTGAAGCGATGGCACGAGGAAATCGCGGCGCGCCCGGCGGTTGTACGCGGCGTCGAAGTGCTGGCGTCCGCTCGCAAGCCTCTGATGGACGACAAGGCGAAAGAAGTGCTGTTCGGCGCGACGCAATACGCGAAGCATTAAAAAATCGAGGTGTGGGGCGGCAAGATGGCAAGCAAGCGTGAGCCGAAGAGCTTGCCGTCTACGCCGTCTTTCCGTGTCGGCCGCGGGCGTCAGAAATAGTGGCGAGTGATGAACTCGGCGACACACACGGGCCGTTCGCTGCCCTCCCGCTCCAACGTGACGTTCCACACTACTTGCACGCCGGCATCGCTGGCATCGATGTCGGCGACGGACGCGACGGCGAACTGTGCGCGCAATCGCGAGCCGACAAGTACTGGCGAAGTAAACCGCACGCGGTTCAACCCGTAGTTCACGCCCATCCGCTGCTCGAGCCGTACTGTTTTTTCGAGCAGCGCGGGAATCAGTGAGAGGGTCATGAAGCCGTGCGCGATTGCGCCGCCGAAGGGCGACTCGCGCAGCGCCCGCTCCGGATCGACGTGAATCCATTGATGGTCGCCGGTGGCTTGCGCGAAACGATCGACGCTCTGCTGGTCGATCGTCACCCAGTCGCTAGTGAGCGGCGCCGCTCCGACAAGCGCACGCAATGCCGCGGCATTCCGGAACGCGACAGCCGGTGGCGTGCTCTCCATTGTCACGACGCCGCGCCCGGATTGCGCAGTCCGAACATTCCTTTCGAGCGCACCGTAACGACCGTCTCGCCATGCTGGTTGATACCCGCCCATTGCGTGGAGACGATGCCGCGATCCGGCTTGCTTTCGGAGATGCGCTTGTCGAGCACGGAATTCGTCATGGTGATCGTATCGCCGACGCGTACCGGTTTGAGCCAGCGTATCTCGTCGATGCCGGGCGATCCCATCGACGTGGAGTCCGCCAGCGCGTTACGCACCAGCATGCCCATCATGACCGAACATGTATGCCAGCCGCTCGCCACCAATCCCCGGAACGGCGACTTCTCAGCCGCGGCCTCGTTCAGATGGAACGGCTGCGGATCGAACTTCTCAGCGAATTCGACGATCTCGTCGCGCGTGAAAGTATGCTTGCCGATCTCGGTCGTTGATCCGACCGTCATGTCCTCGTAACTCAAAGCCATTGCGCTATCTCCTTGCGGGTCGATTCAATCGGCCACTTAAACTTCGATGCTGGCAAAACCGGGCAGCGCGGCGAACCGTGCAAGATGATGATCGACATCGCCCAGTGTGGTCTCAATAATAGCGAGACGTTTGAACAGATGCGCGGCCGCGACCTCGTTCGTCACGCCCATGCCGCCATGCAATTGAACCGCTTGCTGGCCGACAAAACGCGCTGCTTGCCCCACACGTACTTTCGCGGCAGAGATCGCGCGGCGACGCTGATCGGCGTCTTCGCTCGAATAACGCATGGCGGCAAGGTACGTGACCGAGCGGGCCTGCTCGGCGTGAATCAGCATCTCGACCATGCGGTGCTGCAATGCCTGAAAGCGCGCAATCGGCTGGCCGAACTGCTGGCGAGTTTTTGTGTAGTCGACGGTCGCGGTGTTCAATGCGTCCAGCGCGCCGACCGCTTCAGCACAGAGCAGCAGTGTGCCGTAATCGGCGATGTGATCCAACGCCGCCGCGCCTGAGTGCTGGCCGCGCAATTGGCGCGCGGGCGTGCCGTTGAATTCGAGCGTCGCTGCGCGTTGGCCGTCGATGGTTCGGTAATCGGTGATCTTGACGCCTGCCGCGTCGCGCGGCACGGCAAAGAGCGCGATCTCGCCGTTCGAACGCGCAGGCACGATCCAGTAATTCGCCTGCGCGCCGTGCAGCACGACTGACTTCGTACCGCTCAGCGTGTGCTGTTCGCCTTGCGAGGTCGCGACTGTCGCCACCTCGAACAGATCGTAGCGCGCCTTCGGCTCGTGAAACGCCACGGCGAGCTTGATCTCGCCTTGCGCCGCGCGCTCCAGTAACGATGCGTCCTCGCCCTGCCCCGTGCCTGCAAGACGCAGCGCTTCGACGCCAACCGCGGTGGCCCAGTAAGGCTCGACCACCAACGCGCGACCGAGCTCCTGCATGACGACCAGCATATCGACAGCTCCGCCATTGAAGCCGCCTTGCGCCTCCGGCACAGGCAATGCCGGCAAGCCAAGTTCAGTCAAAGCGGCCCAATGCGTTTCCGAGATCCCGGCCTCCGATCTCACGATCGCCTGGCGCGCTTCGAAGCTGTAGTTCCTGTCCAGATAGCGGCGCAGCGCGTCGGCAAGTTGCTGTTGCTCGTCGTTGAAAGTGAAGTCCATGCGCCGCTCCTCAAAGTCCGAGAATCATCTGCGCGATGATGTTCTTTTGAATTTCGTTCGAGCCGCCGTAAATCGACGTCTTGCGGAAGTTGAAGTAATACGCAGCCAACGGCGCAGCGTCGTCGTCTCCGGCGATGCTGTGCTCGCGCTGGCCTTCGAGGAACGGTACGTCAAACGGCGCGGCGGCAGGTCCCACCGCCTCGAACATGAGCTCGGTCAACGCTTGTTGCACTTCCGTGCCCTTGATCTTCAGCATCGACGCCTCCGGTCCCGGTCCGCGTCCCCCCGCTTCATTCGCGACGACGCGTTGCACGGTGACTTCGAGCGCCATCAGTTCGATTTCGAGATTCGCTACTTTTGCAGCGAATACCGGGTCATGGAGTAGCGGCTTGCCGTTCTTGTTTGTGTCGAGCGCAAGGCGCTTGAGAAAAACCAGTTCGCGCTTGGATTGACCGACGCGCGCGATGCCGGTGCGCTCATGTCCCAACAGATACTTCGCGTAAGTCCAGCCGCGATTTTCTTCGCCGACCAGATTTTCGACAGGCACCTTTACGTCTTCAAAGAAGACTTCGTTGACCTCATGGTCTTCGTCGAGTGTGATGATGGGTCGTACCGTAATACCCGGCGTTTTCATGTCGATGAGCAGGAATGAAATGCCCTCCTGCTTTTTCGCGCCGCTGTCCGTGCGCACGAGGCAGAACATCATGTCTGCGTGCTGCCCCAGCGTGGTCCAGGTCTTCTGGCCATTGACGACGTAATGGTCGCCGACACGTTCGGCGCGTGTTCGCAGCGACGCGAGGTCGGAGCCTGAACCGGGCTCCGAGTAACCCTGGCACCACCAGTCGGTGCCGTCGAGAATACGCGGCAAGTAATAGCGTTTCTGAGCTTCGCTACCGTACTTCATGAGAACGGGCGCGACCATCGACACGCCGAACGGCAATACGGTAGGCGCACCGACACGTGCGCACTCTTCTTCCCAGATATGCCGCTGGGTCGCGTCCCAACCGGGGCCGCCATACTCTCTGGGCCAAGCCACAGCCGACCAGCCTCGCGTACCCAGCAGCTTGTGCCAGCTTGCGAAGTCGTCGCGATTCAAACGCTTATGGTTGAGTACTTTCTTGCTTAGCTCGCGAGGCAGATTGGCTTCGAGCCAAACGCGGATCTCGGCGCGAAACGCCGTTTCAGTGGGGGAATAGTCCAGATTCATACGTAGTGTCTCCTGGCCGCCACCGCCCGCCGCCAGAGAGCCACTGCGTTACTGCAGAGGTTCCTTCAAAGCAGCCGGGACCGGCAACGGCATCACTTCGATGCCTTCTTCGACCAAAGCTCGCGCGTCTTCTGGTGTTGTGACACCGCGAATATTGCGTGCGGGCGCTTCGTTGTAGTGAATGCGCCGCGCTTCCTCAGCGAAGCGGTCGCCCACGTTCTCGGTCTTTTCCAGTACCTCGCGCAACGCACGCATGACACGCGCCTGCAATTCGCCGGGTGCCGCCGGCGCCTTTGTTTCCGTCGCACCCGACAGATTGAGGCGCGGGGCTGACGGCAAACGGCTCACCTCTTTCGCGCCGCAAAGTGGACATTCGACCAGCTTGCGAGACTGCTGCGATTCGAAGTCATCAGCCGAAGCAAACCAGCCTTCGAACCGATGGCCGTGCGGACACTGTAAATCGAGGACCTTCATGTGGAATCAGGGCTTGCGTGCCAGTTTAGCGCAAATACAAAATTTGTGAACGGTCGTTCGTAAAAACTTCATGCGGGGCGAGCCGCGATAACGCGCTGCTCAGAAGTTCAGACGTGGTGGGCGATTTTAACGCGTTGGACAAACCGCTGCCGAAGGCCGGATACCGCAAAGCGCGAGGTCAACCTTAGAACGTAAGCGGCGGTACGAGCCGCGATCGGTCTGCCGACGAAGCCGCATTGCTGTCTCTGCTCATTGCCGGAGTCAAGCCACGAGGCATTCCAGCCGCCGATTAAGCCGCGGCTCAAGTCCTCGTGCCTCTTTGGCCAGGTTGATCTGTTTGGCCGATCTGGCAACGTCGAATACCTCTGCGTTGATATCGTACCCGCCGCGCGAGTTTAGCCAGTCAAGCACGTCGGACAAATGCCAGACTGACGCACTTCCCTCATGCACCGGCGGCGGGAATTCAACCGCATGACTCAGCATCAGCTTGCGCATGTTCTGCCGCGACACGCCGGCAATCTCCGCTACGTCGGTCAGTCCCACAAAATCCGGGCCTGCCTCGACCAGTCGCGCCGACGGCACCGCCTCTTTAACGTCACCGAGCGCGCTGACCAACGCCTCTAGTGCGGACGTCCCTTCGCGCGCAAACACCAGCGCGAGCCGCCCCGGTTGCCCCACGCCGATCGTGGCGTCGTCGCAACCCGCTTCACCCAACCTCTCGACGATCGCGTCAAGATCGCAGTCTTGCGCGGCAAGCTTGTACTTCAACGTAAATGTGTATTCCATGTGCTACTCCTGCTTGTTCATTCAAGGCTTGCCACTCAGCGTTTGCTAACGGTGCGCCGTGCAATTATCGACAACGCGCCGCAAGTGTCTGGCGTGATTCACGGCGTTTTTCGGCGTGCTCCATACGCTCGAAATGCAGAATTCTCCGCAGCGACATTCCGCCTCTTTATAAGGGCAATACATCTTTCCCCAGGCGTGGCCCGTTCCGCCGCTTTTTATGCGCCAGCCGCGCCGCTCGGCATAGGTCAACGCGGCCTCTATCTCTTTCTTTGCATGGGTTCGACGAACCATCCGGACCTCCAATTTAGTACTCGCGGCACAGGTTGTCAAGTGACAACTTTATGCCTGCCTCATCCGACTCAAGCGCCTCAGATGCTTCGTTATCCGAAACACATGAGCGATGAAGACGTCTTGAGAGATCCATACTAGAGTTACCACGGCAACGAAGCGAGACTGCCTGATGGCATAAGACAAAGGCGCGCTTATTCAGACAAGGCGGCAGATGCTGTGGCCCGGCGGCGCATCGCCATGAAAAAGCCCCCGCCGGTCATCGACCGACAGGGGCTGTATGCACGCGATGCAAGCGCCGCCCGGCGCCCGATGGCGGGACTATTGCGACTGCGGCTGCGCGAGCGGCCAGGCGCCCGACAACACCTTTTCCAGCCAGAACGTGCCGATTATTGTTTTCACGTCGGTGATCTTGCCGGTCCGTACCCACTCCGACACTTCGGGAACCGTCGCAGTGAAGAGCTCCAGGAACTCGCCGTCGTCCAGCTTGCGCTCGCCGGCCGTGAGGCCGCGCGCAAGATAGATGTCGATGAACTCAGTGGAATACGAAATGATCGGGTGAACGCGCGTCAGATACACGTACTCACGCGCCGTATATCCGGTTTCTTCACGCAACTCGCGCACCGCGCAAGTTAGTGCGCCTTCGTTCGGATCGAGCTTGCCGGCCGGATATTCGACCATGACCTTGCCCATCGGATAGCGATACTGGCTCTCCAGCAGCACACGGCCGTCGTCGAACATGGGAATCACCATCACGGCGCCCGGATGCTGCACGTATTCGCGGGTGGCATGCTTGCCGTCCGGCAGGCGGACCGTGTCGCACTTGAGCGTCAGAAACGGCCCTTGATGAACCGTTTTGCTCTCGACACACGTCTCGGTGAGCGCGGCGTCGTGATCGGGAAGTTCAGCCATATGCGGACCTCGGAACAGCGTGGTGCGCGACGGCGGGACGCCGTCAGCGGCGTTTGACGAGATACTGGAAGGTGAAGCCGGGGAACGCGAACACAACGAATAGCGCGAATGTGATTGCGTAGAACTGCCAGCCCTGATCGAAGCGATTGCCCGCACGCGCTTCAAGCAGAAAACCCAACGCGCCGACCACAAAGTACAGCACGATCAGTTCGGCAATCCGGATCCATGCGCTTTTCTTCGCCGCCTTGAGCGGCACGGCGGCGAAGAGTCGCTGATTCAGGAACGGCAGGTTGGCACCGACCAGTGCCAACAGCACGATAAACCAGCCCGCTGCGGACATCAGAACGACAGGGTGTGCTGAATAGCCTGCAGGCAAGCCTTCAACAGCGGGTCGGGCACGATACCGAGCACCAGCACGGCAACGCCATTGAGCGCGAGCAACGCGCGCGTACCCGTGTCTGCCACGATCGCCGACTTGTCTTGCGGCTCGTCGAAATACATCAGCTTGACGATACGCAGGTAGTAGAACGCGCCGAACAGCGACGTGATCACGGCCAGCACCGTCAGCCAGGTCAGGCCGGCGTTCATGGTGGCCTGCAGCACTGCGAGCTTCGCGTAGAAACCGACCGCGGGCGGAATGCCGGCGAGCGAGAACATCATGACCATCATGACGAACGCGAACACCGGGCTGCGCTGATTCAGACCCTTGAAGTCTTCCAGCGTGTCGGCTTCGAATTCGCGGCGTGCGAGCAGCATGATGACGCCGAACGTCCCCATTGTCGTGATCAGATAGACGATGCTGTAGTACATCGCCGAGCCGTACGCGCTGGCAGCGCCCGTGGTCTTGTGGTCGACCACGCCGGCCAGCAGACCAAGCAGCACAAAGCCCATGTTCGAGATCGCCGAGTAGGCGAGCATGCGCTTGACGTTGCGCTGCACGATACCGGTGATATTGCCGACGATCAGCGAAAGCGCCGCCAGGATCACCAGCATTTGCTGCCATTCGACGGCGAGCGGCAAGAGTCCCATGACGAGGAAGCGCAGACCCCAGGCAAATGCCGCGACTTTCGGACCACCGCCAACCAGCAGCGTCATGGCCGTCGGCGCGCCTTGGTACACGTCAGGCACCCACATGTGGAACGGCACCGCACCCATCTTGAACGCAACACCCGCCACGATGAAGATCACGCCGAACAGCAGCACGCTCGGGTCGTAATGGCTCTGGCCGATTGCCTTGAAAACCTCGTTCAGGTCGAGCGAGCCGGTCGCGCCGTACAGCATCGAAATGCCGTAAAGCAGGAAGCCGGAAGCCAGCGCGCCGAGCACGTAGTACTTCATCGCAGCTTCGTTCGACGGCGCAGCTTCGCGGCGCAGCGCGATCACGCCATACAGCGACAGCGACATCAGTTCCAGACCGAGGTACAGCGTCAGGAAATTGTTGCCCGAGATCATGACGAGCTGTCCGAGCAACGAGAACATGCCCAGCAGGAAGAACTCGCCGCGGAACAGGCTGCGATCTTCGAGGTAGCGGCGCGAGTACACGATCGAGACCGTGTAGCCAAGCGTCACCACCGCTTTCATCAGACTCGCGAACGAGTCGACCACATACATGCGGCTAAAGAAATAGTGCACCGACGGGTCGAACGCATTGACCGCGAACCAGATGCCGGCGACGAGCGTCGACAGGACCGCGATCAGGTACGTGGTACGGCGACCGGCCTGGCCGACGAACGTGTCGTTGAGCCACGCGACGACAACGGCGAGCATCACCAGCGCGTCGGGCAACAGGGCAGTCATAGGGGCGTTTTGCATGGTCTTTAATTCCTCCGCTCTGCGTTACTGAGACAACGGCAGCTTGGACTGCGCAACGTGGGAGAGGAGGTTTTCCACGGATACGTGCATCACATCGGTAAAGGGCTTCGGATACAGGCCCATGAACAGTGTCAGTGCGGCAAGCACTGCCAGCATGAAAAACTCGCGGCGGCTGATGTCGACAAGGCTCTTCACGTGGTCGTTGGCGACCGCGCCGAAGTACACGCGCTTGTACATCCACAACGTGTAGGCCGCGCCGAGAATCAGGGTGACAGCCGCGCCGCCCGCGATCCAGAAGTTGTACTGGACGGCAGCCAGAATCACCATGAATTCGCCGACGAAACCGGAGGTGCCCGGCAAGCCGCAATTTGCCATGGAGAACAGCATCACGAAAGCCGCGAACTTCGGCATGACATTAACGACGCCGCCGTAATCCGCGATCTGACGCGAGTGCATGCGGTCGTACAGCACGCCGATGCTCAGGAACATTGCGCCCGACACGAAGCCGTGCGAGATCATCTGGACGATCGCGCCTTCAACGCCGAGCTGATTGAAGATGAAAAAGCCGAGCGTGACGAAGCCCATGTGTGCAATCGACGAATACGCGACCAGCTTCTTCATGTCGGCCTGCACCATCGCGACCAGACCAATATAGATCACCGCGATCAGCGACAGCGTAATCACAACCGGCGCGAGGAAGTGGCTGGCGTCCGGCGCGATCGGCATCGAGAAGCGCAGGAAACCGTAGGCGCCGAGCTTCAGCATGATCGCCGCCAGCACCACCGAGCCGCCCGTCGGCGCTTCCACGTGGGCGTCAGGCAACCACGTGTGAACCGGCCACATCGGCACCTTCACGGCGAACGCCATGAAGAACGCTATGAATAGCAACACCTGGGGTGTCATCGCGATCTGCGCGTGCTGCCAGGTCGCCAGGTCGAACGTGCCGGTCTGAACGTACAGATAGAGCAGCGCGACCAGCATCAGCAGCGAACCCATCAACGTGTACAGGAAGAACTTGAACGCCGCGTACACGCGGTTCGCCCCGCCCCACACGCCGATGATGATGTACATCGGGATCAGCGTCGCTTCGAAGAACACGTAGAACAGCATGCCGTCGGCCGCGCTGAACACGCCGACCATGATGCCCGACAGAATCAGGAACGACGCGAGATACTGGCCCACGTTCTTCGTGATCACTTCCCACGCGGCGATCACGACGATCACGGTGATCAATGCGGTCAACACGACAAACCACATCGAGATGCCGTCGACACCCAGGTGATAAGTAATGTTGAATCGTTCGATCCAGTTCGCCTTTTCGACGAACTGCAGATCCGCGCTGCTCGAATCAAAACCGGTGATCAGCGGGATCGTCACGATGAAGCTGGCGACCGAGCCGATCAGCGCGACCCAGCGCGTGGGGCCCGGGTTCCGGTCAGAACCGATGGCCAGAACCAGCAGGCCAAAAAGGATCGGCAACCAGATGGCGATACTAAGAATCGGATAAGCGTGCATTAGTGTCCCTCGCCTTATTTGCCGCCGAGCGTTACAAACAGGGTCAGGAGCCCCAACATGCCGATAATCATGGCGAACGCGTAGTGATAGATGTAGCCGGATTGGAGGAAGCGGATCACGCCGGCGAACCAGCCGATGAAGCGTGCGCTGCCATTGACGATACCGTCGATCACGACGACGTCGCCTTCCTTCCAGAGACCACGGCCAATTGCCACGGCGCCCCGCGCGAACACGACTTCGTTGATCTTGTCCATGTAGTACTTGTTGTCGAGCAGCGTGTAGATCGGTCCGAATGCGCGCTTGATGGTAGCCGGCAATTCGGGACGAACGAGATACAGGAACCACGCGACGACCACACCTGCGAGCGCCAGCCAGACCGGCAGACCCGCCACCGAGTGCAGCCCCATTGCCGCCCAGCCGTGGAACTCTTCCGCCATTTCATGCAATGCAGGATGGTTTTCGCCGATGAAGATCACCTTGTCGAACGCCACACCGTGCTGGAAGAAGTCGCCGAAAAGCATCGGACCGATTGCGATTGCACCGATCACGACAGAAGGAATCGCCAGCAGCACGAGCGGGAGCCACACCACCCAAGGCGTTTCATGCGGCTCGTGAGCGTGACCGTGGTCGTCGTGACCATGACCGTGTCCATGACCGTGGTCGTCGTGACCATTGCCGTGACCGTGTGCCGCGGCTTCCGCGCCCATCGGCGATTCCGGATGCTTCGGATCGCGGAAGCGCTCCTTGCCATGGAACACCATGAAGTACATACGGAACGAATACAGCGCGGTAACAAAAACGCTGGCCACCACGGCGAAGTATGCAAAGCCCGAACCCGGCAGATGCGACAGCTTCACTGCGTCGATGATCGAGTCTTTCGAATAGAAGCCCGAGAAGAACGGCGTACCGATCAGCGCGAGCGAACCGACGAGCGACGTGATCCACGTAATGGGCATGTACTTGCGCAGGCCGCCCATGTTGCGCATGTCCTGATCGTGGTGCATACCGATGATCACCGAACCAGCGCCAAGGAACAGCAGTGCCTTGAAGAACGCGTGCGTCATCAGGTGGAACACGGCGACCGGGTAAGCCGACGCGCCGAGCGCGACCGTCATGTAGCCGAGCTGCGACAGCGTGGAATACGCCACCACACGCTTGATGTCGTTCTGGACAATCCCGAGGAAGCCCATGAACAGCGCGGTAATCGCACCGATCACCATCACAAACGACAGCGCCGAATCCGACAGTTCGAACAGCGGCGACATGCGCGTGACCATGAAGATACCGGCCGTCACCATGGTTGCCGCGTGAATCAGCGCGGAAATCGGCGTCGGGCCTTCCATCGAATCGGGCAGCCACACGTGCAGCGGAAACTGCGCCGACTTACCCATTGCGCCGATGAAGAGACAGATGCAGGCCACCGTCAGCAGGCCCCAATCGGTACCCGGAAAGCTCAATGCCGCGAGTTCGGTGCGCTTTGCAAACACGTCGCCGTAGTTCATCGAACCGGCGAACGCGAACAGCAGGCCGATGCCCAGCAGAAAGCCAAAGTCGCCGATGCGGTTCACGATAAACGCCTTCATGTTCGCGTACACCGCGGACTGACGCGTGAAGTAGAAGCCGATCAGCAGATACGACACGAGACCCACTGCTTCCCAGCCGAAGAACAGCTGCAGGAAGTTGTTGCTCATTACGAGCATCAGCATCGAGAACGTGAAGAGCGAGATGTACGAGAAGAAGCGCTGATAACCGTCGTCGTCGGCCATGTAGCCGATCGTGTAGATGTGCACCATCAGCGACACGAAGGTCACGACGCACATCATCATTGCCGTCAGCGAATCGACGAGGAAGCCGACTTCGAACTTCGTCTTGCCGATCGTCATCCATTCGTAGACGGTCGCGTTGAAGCTCGCGCCGTCCAGCACCTGGAAGAACACCAACATCGACAGCACGAACGAAATCGCAACGCCGAGAATGGTGACCGAGTGCGCACCCGCGCGCCCTACGGCCTTGCCGAACAGCCCAGCAATCAGGGAACCGGCCAGCGGTGCCAGCGGAATCGCTAGCAGCAGGTTTTCATTGAGTATCGTGGACATAACCGCTTTTCCTGAAATTAACCTTTGAGCTGATCGAGATCTTCGACATTGATCGTGTCGAGGCTACGGAACAGGGTCACCAGAATTGCGAGGCCGATCGCCGCTTCCGCTGCCGCAACCGTCAGCACAAAGAAGACGAAAATCTGGCCATGCACGTCGCCGAGGTAATGCGAGAAAGCGACGAAGTTGGTGTTCACCGCGAGCAGCATCAGTTCGATCGCCATCAGGATGATGATGACGTTGCGACGGTTCAGGAAAATGCCAACGACGCTTATCGCAAAGAGAATCGCGCCGAGCACAAGGTAATGAGCAAGGGTCAACATGGTTTCTATCTCCTGTCCGCTCAGCTGTTCTTGGCAGATGCCGATTCGGCAGCTGCCGCCGCTGCTGCGGCTTCTTCCGCCGCGACGGTTGCCGCGCTCTTTTCCGACGGCATCTTGACGACGCGAACACGGTCCTGGGCACGCACCTTCACCTGCTGGCTGACGTTCTGGCGTTTGCTGTCTTTTTTGTGGCTCGTGGTCAGCGCGATTGCCGCAATGATCGCCACCAGCAGCACGAGGCCGGCGACTTCGAACGCAAAGATGTAGTCGGTGTAGATCACCTTGCCGATCAGGCGGGTGTTCGACCAGTCGCCCATGCCGTTCGCGGCAGCGGTCGTGTCACGCACCACGGTGCTGGTCGCGCCGTAGCCGTGCCACAGGATCAGCGCGGTTTCGAGCACGATGATCGCGCCCACCACGGTGGCCATTGGCACGAAGCGTTTGAAGTCCTTGCGCAGCACGTCGATGTTGATGTCGAGCATCATCACGACGAACAGGAACAGCACCATCACGGCGCCCACATAGACCAGCACCAGCAGGATTGCGAGGAACTCGGCTTGCAGAAGCATCCAGATCGCGGCTGCGTTGAAGAACGCCAGCACGAGAAACAGTGCGGACGACACCGGGTTGCGCGAGGTGATCACCTTCAGCCCTGAAACCACCAGGAGCAGCGCGAAGATGTAGAACAGTACGGTCGTGAATTCCATGATTACCGGTTCATCGTTAGGCCATCGTCAGGCATTTTCTTTGGCACGTGTGTCTGGCAACAGCGCAAAACCGCCAGAACAGCCGCACAGGTGCGCCGTGCCACGGCACTCGGGCCGCGGCGCTCGGCCCGACAACAGGCCGTGTTACTGCTGCATTTACTGATATCGATGCGCGACTGCCGCATCTACCGCTTCGACAACTCGAACGTTTAACGATACGGTGCGTCGGCAGCCTTGTTCACGGCGATCTCCGCTTCGTAGCGATCGCCCACGGCCAGCAGCATTTCCTTCGTGAAGTACAGATCGCCGCGCTTCTCACCGTGATATTCGAGAATGTGCGTCTCGACGATCGAGTCAACCGGACAGCTCTCTTCACAAAAACCGCAGAAGATGCACTTGGTCAGGTCGATGTCGTAACGCGTCGTGCGGCGCGTGTTGTCCTCGCGCGTTTCCGACTCGATCGTGATGGCGAGCGCGGGACACACCGCTTCACACAGCTTGCATGCGATGCAGCGCTCTTCGCCATTCTCATAACGGCGCAACGCGTGCAGGCCACGAAAACGCGGCGACATCGGCGTCTTCTCTTCCGGGAACTGCACCGTGACCTTGCGCTGGAACGTATAACGTCCGGTCAGCGCGAGGCCCTTGAGGAGCTCCGTCAGAAAGAAGGTCTTGAAAAAATTTTGGATTGCGGTCATGAGTTCATCCGCCCTTTATTTCCAGATATTCCACGGCGACATAATCCAGAAGCCGACCACCACCAGCCATACAACGCAAACCGGAATGAAAATCTTCCAGCCGAGACGCATGATCTGGTCATAGCGGTAACGCGGGAATGTGGCACGCGCCCAGATGAACACCGACAACAACAGGAAGACCTTGAGGACGAGCCAGAAGATGCCGGGGATAAACGACAGGAACCCGAACGGTGCGCTCCAGCCCCCGAGGAACAGTGTCGACGCCAAGGCCGAGATCACGATCATGTTGATGTACTCGGCGAGGAAGAACAGCGCAAACGCCATCCCCGAGTAATCGATCATGTGGCCCGCGACGATTTCCGACTCCCCTTCCACCACGTCGAACGGGTGACGGTTCGTTTCGGCGATGCCCGAGATGAAGTACACCACGAACATGGGCAGCAGCGGCAGCCAGTTCCACGACAGGAAGTTCAGGCCGTGCGATGCAAAGAAGCCCTGCTCCTGCGAATTGACGATGCCCGACAGGTTCAGCGTGCCCGCCGTCATCAGGACGACGACCAACGCGAAGCCCATTGAAATTTCGTAGGAGACCATTTGCGCCGCGGCACGCATCGCGCCGAGGAACGCATATTTCGAATTCGACGCCCAGCCCGCCAGAATCACGCCGTACACGCCGATCGACGAAATCGCGATCGCATACAGCAGACCCGCGTTGATGTCGCCGAGCACCGCGCCCGCCTGGAACGGAATGACCGCCCAGACCGCGAAGGCCGGCACCACCACCATGATCGGCGCGATCAGGTAGATCCAGCGGCTTGCCTGAGCAGGCTGAATCACTTCTTTCAGCAACAGCTTCAGCACGTCGGCGATAGGCTGCAGGAGACCCGCAGGGCCGACGCGGTTCGGGCCGAGACGCACGTGCATCCAGCCGATCAGCTTACGCTCCCACAGAATCAGGTAAGCCACGCACAGCAGGATCACGACGGCCACCACAAGGATGCGCACCAGTGCCCACACCGTGGGCCATGCCACACCGAGAAGCTGGGTGCCGCCCGAGTTGATCGTATCGAACAAGCTCATTTACGCCTTCTCCACCACCAGTTCACCGAACAGGCTGCCCAGCGCTGCACCGGCAGGCGTAGCCGCCGATACGCGGACGACCGTCTCCGCAAGATTCGCGTCGCGCACGGCCGGCAACTGCACCGATTGCTCGCCCTGGCGCACGCGAACCGCGTCGCCTTCTTTCAAACCCAGTTTGTCGAACAGCGCAGCCGGCAGGCCGACGTTGTTCGCGGCACGCGCCGCGGCGGTCAGATGCAGCGACTCCGCGCGACGGACGAGCGCGTCGGCGTGATAGATCGGCACGTCGGCGATTCGCTCGAACTTGCCTTCCGCCGCCTTAGCCGTTTTGCCGCGCGCAACTGCCACGCCGGTTCTGTTCGACAGACGCGACTGCAGTTCGCCGTCGCCGAGAGCGGCCTGGCGAACTTCTTCCGCCGTGTCGTACTCGAAACCGGGCACACCCAGCAGGCTGCCCAACACGCGCAACACCTTCCATGCCGGGCGCGTGTCGCCGAGCGGACGTACTACGCCGTTGAACGACTGCACCGTACCTTCGGCGTTGACGAACGTGCCGGCCGTTTCCGTGAACGGCGCGATCGGCAGCAGCACGTCGGCGTATTCCGCGCCGGTCTGGAACGGCGACATCACGACAACCATTTCAGCTTGCTTGAGCGCCGCCAAAGCCTGAGCCGGATTCGCTGTATCGAATTCCGGTTCGACGTTCAGCAGCAGATAGCCCTTGCGCGGCTGTTCGAACACTTCGCGAGCGTTCAGACCGCCCTCGCCCGGCAATGCGTTCACCAGATGCGCACCGACCGTGTTGGCCGCTTCCGTCATGAAACCGAGCGTGGCGCCGGTTGCGTCCGCGATCCATTGGGCGGCAGCATGAATGACCGCGAAATCCGGATGACGCACCGCGCCGTTGCCGAGCAGCACGAGACGGCGTTCGCCGGTTGCGAGCGATTTCGCGACTTCCTTGTCCGAGTCCGTAGCCTGTGCGCTCGAGAAAGCCTCAGGCAGCGCTGTACCGTTCGCTTGCGACACCGCCGATGCAATGCCAGCCAGCGTATCGAGCCACGCCGACGGCGCTGCGGCCAGGCGTTGACCTTGCGGAATCAGCGCGTCGTCGCCCGTTGCCTGAACCAGCGTGAGCTTCGCGCCGCCCTTTGCGGCCTGACGCAGGCGTGCGGCAAACAGAGGATGATCACGACGCAGATCGGAGCCGATCACCAGAGCCGAGTCGATGTTCGACAGATCCGCAATCGCGGTGCCGAGCCACGGCGTGCCGTTGACCGGAGCCGAGAAATCCGACTGACGCAGGCGGAAGTCGACGTTAGGCGTGCCGACCGCTTGAGCGAGCTGCTTCAGCAGGAACAGTTCTTCGACCGTGCTATGGGCGCTGCCGAGCGCGGCCAGCGCGTTCGCGCCGTGGTCGCCCTTGATGCCCTTCAGACCCTTCACCACGTAATCGAGCGCGGTCTGCCAGTCGGTTTCGACCCACTTGCCGCCCTGCTTCAGCATAGGCTGCGTCAGACGCTCCGGGCTATTCAGGCCTTCGTACGAGAAGCGGTCCTTGTCCGAAATCCAGCATTCGTTGATTGCTTCGTTTTCGAACGGCAGAACACGCATCACGCGGTTGTTCTTCACTTGCACCACGAGGTTCGCGCCGACCGAATCATGCGGGCTCACCGACCGGCGGCGCGACAGTTCCCACGTACGTGCGCTGTAGCGGAATGGCTTGCTGGTCAGCGCGCCGACCGGGCACAGGTCGATCATGTTGCCCGACAGTTCGGAGTCGACCGTCTTGCCGACGAACGACGTGATTTCCGAATGTTCGCCGCGGCCCAACATGCCGAGTTCCATCACGCCGGCCACTTCCTGGCCGAAGCGCACGCAGCGCGTGCAGTGAATGCAACGCGACATTTCTTCCATCGAGATCAGCGGGCCGACGTTCTTATGGAACACGACACGCTTTTCTTCGCTATAACGCGACGACGATTTGCCGTAGCCCACCGCGAGATCCTGCAACTGGCACTCGCCGCCCTGATCGCAGATCGGGCAATCCAGCGGGTGGTTGATCAGCAGGAATTCCATCACGGCTTGCTGGCCCTTCACCGCCTTGTCCGACTTGGTGCGCACGATCATGCCGGCCGACACCGGCGTCGCGCATGCGGGCACGGCCTTCGGCATTTTCTCGACATCGACGAGACACATCCGGCAGTTGGCCGCAATCGACAGCTTCTTGTGATAGCAGAAGTGAGGAATGTACGTGTCGACCTTATGCGCAGCCTGGATCACCATGCTGCCTTCAGGCACTTCTACTTTCTTGCCGTCTATTTCAAGTTCAACCATGATGGTCAATCTTCCTTAACCTGTTACCGCTCAATCGTTCGCCCCGTTCATCGCCCGTTCAGGCAATGAAATCCCGTGGTTGACGTGTTCTGGTACGTACCTGTGCAGCGTTCTTATGGACCGCTTGTCCGGTCGCTGACCGGGGTCGCTTAGCGCCCGCTCAGGCAGCCACTGTTTCCGCAGCCGCCGCGGCGCCCGCATGACCGCCGACGAGGCAATGCTTGTGAGCGACGTGATATTCGAATTCGTCCCAGTAATGCTTGAGCATGCCGCGCACCGGCATGGCCGCTGCATCGCCGAGCGCGCAAATCGTGCGGCCCATGATGTTTTCCGCAACCGAGTTCAGCAGATCCAGATCTTCCGGACGGCCAAGGCCGTGCTCGATGCGATGCACGACGCGGTACAGCCAGCCCGTGCCCTCACGGCAAGGCGTGCATTGACCACACGACTCTTCGTAGTAGAAGTACGACAAACGCAGCAGCGAACGCACCATGCAGCGCGTCTCGTCCATCACGATGACCGCGCCCGAGCCGAGCATCGAGCCGGCCTTGGCGATGGAATCGTAGTCCAGGTCGGTCTGCATCATGACGTCGCCCGGGATCACCGGCGCCGACGAACCGCCAGGAATCACAGCCTTGATCTTCCTGCCGCCGCGCATGCCACCAGCGAGCTCCATGAGCGTCGCGAACGGCGTGCCGAGCGGAACCTCGTAGTTGCCCGGACGCTCGACGTCGCCCGAGATCGAGAAGATCTTCGTGCCGCCGTTGTTCGGCTTGCCGATTTCCAGATAATTCTGCGGGCCAATCGCGAGCAGGAACGGCACAGCCGCGAACGTCTCGGTGTTGTTGATCGTGGTCGGCTTGCCGTACACGCCAAAGCTCGCCGGGAACGGCGGCTTGAAGCGCGGTTGGCCTTTCTTACCTTCCAGCGACTCGAGCAACGCGGTTTCTTCGCCGCAGATGTAGGCGCCGTAACCGTGGTGCGCATGCAGTTCGAACGAGAAGCCCGAACCCATGATGTTCTCGCCGAGGAAACCGGCGCGGCGAGCTTCGTCCAGCGCTTCTTCGAAGCGTTTGTAGACTTCCCAGATTTCGCCGTGGATATAGTTGTAGCCGACCGTGATGCCCATCGCGTACGCGCCGATAGCCATGCCTTCGATCAGCGAATGCGGATTGAAGCGCAGGATGTCACGGTCTTTGAACGTACCCGGCTCGCCTTCGTCCGAATTGCAGACCAGGTACTTCTGGCCCGGAAACTGACGCGGCATGAAGCTCCACTTCAGGCCGGTGGGGAAACCCGCACCGCCACGGCCGCGCAGACCCGACGCCTTGACGTCGGCGATCACCTGCTCGGGCGGAATTTTTTCTTCAAGGATGCGACGCAGTTGGGCGTAACCGCCGCGCGCCACATAGTCTTCGAGATGCCAGTTGTCGCCGTTCAGGCCAGCGAGAATCAGCGGTTTGATGTGACGATCGTGTAAAGACGTCATTTCGAAAGTTCCTCGAGCAGCTGGTCGATCTTCTCGCGGCTCATGAAGCTGCACATGCGATGGTTGTTCACCAGCATCACCGGCGCGTCGCCGCACGACCCCATGCATTCACCTTCTTTCAAGGTAAATTTGCCGTCAGCCGTGGTTTCGCCGAAGTCGATGCCGAGCTTCTGCTTCAGATATTCAGCGGCGCTGTCGGAGCCGCCGTCCGGGCCGAGTTGACACGGCAGGTTCGTGCAGAGCGTGATCTTGTGCTTGCCGACCGGCGACGTCTCGTACATCGTGTAGAAGGTTGCCACCTCCTGCACGGCGACTGCCGGCATGCCGAGATAGTCCGCGACGAACTGCATGAGTTCGGGCGACAGCCAGCCATGCTCTTCCTGAGCAGTGGCCAACGCCGACATCACGGCGGACTGTTTCTGATCGGCGGGATACTTCGCGATCGCACGATCGATTTCTTTCAGGCCTTCAGCTGAGATCATTTTCAGACACGACTCTTTCAATTCCTACCGAACGAAAACCTGTCGCTCACTTCGTGCTGCGACAGACCCGGCGTTCCTTGCTTGACGCGCGCCTTCGGAACCTCCTGAAGGCGCGCGCCGATGATTACGTCCTAGCGATCTACTTCGCCGAACACGATATCCTGCGTGCCGATGATCGTTACGGCGTCGGCGATCATGTGACCGCGCGCCATTTCGTCGAGCGCGGACAGATGCGCGTAGCCGGGTGCGCGGATCTTCAGGCGATACGGCTTGTTCGCGCCGTCCGACACCAGGTAGATACCGAACTCGCCCTTCGGGTGTTCGACGGCGGCGTAAGCCTCGCCTTCCGGTACGTGGAAGCCTTCCGTAAACAGCTTGAAGTGGTGAATCAGTTCTTCCATGTTCGACTTCATGCCCACGCGCGACGGCGGAGCAACCTTGTGATTGTCGATCATCACAGGGCCCGGATTCTTGCGTAGCCACTCAATGCACTGTTTCACGATTCGCGTGGACTGGCGCATTTCTTCGACGCGAACCAGATAGCGGTCGTAACAGTCGCCGTTCACGCCGACGGGAATGTCGAAATCGAGCTTTTCATAGACTTCGTACGGCTGCTTCTTGCGCAAATCCCATTCGATGCCGGAACCGCGCAGCATTGCACCGGACATACCCATTTGCAAGGCACGCTCCGGGCTGACCACGCCAATACCGACCAGACGCTGTTTCCAGATCCGGTTGTCGGTGAGCAGCGTTTCGTATTCGTCGACGCACTTCGGAAAACGCGTGAAGAAATCGTCGATGAAGTCGAGCAACGAACCTTGACGGTTCTCGTTCATCTTAGACAATGCCTTCGCATTGCGAATCTTCGACGCCTTGTACTGCGGCATGGCGTCCGGCAGATCGCGATAGACACCGCCCGGACGATAGTAAGCCGCGTGCATCCGTGCGCCGGACACTGCTTCGTACACGTCCATCAGATCTTCACGCTCGCGGAACGCATACAGAAACACTGCCATTGCGCCGACGTCGAGCGCGTGCGCGCCGATCCACATAAGGTGGTTCAACACGCGCGTGACTTCATCGAACATCACGCGGATGTATTGGGCACGTACCGGCACGTCGATGCCGAGCAGCTTTTCGATTGCCATTACATAGCCGTGCTCGTTGACCATCATCGACACATAGTCGAGACGGTCCATGTACGGCACCGACTGAATGAACGTTTTCGTTTCGGCGAGCTTTTCAGTCGCGCGATGTAGCAGGCCGATGTGCGGATCGGCGCGCTGGATGACTTCGCCGTCGAGTTCCAGCACGAGACGCAGCACGCCGTGCGCTGCCGGGTGCTGAGGACCGAAATTGAGCGTGTAGTTCTTGATCTCTGCCATGGCGTTCTCTTAGTGTTTCAGACCGCCATAGCGATCTTCGCGGATCACGCGTGGCGTGATTTCCCGCGGCTCGATCGTCACAGGCTGATAGACGACGCGCTTTTCTTCCGGGTCGTAACGCATTTCGACGTACCCGGAGACAGGGAAATCTTTGCGGAATGGGTGACCAATGAAACCGTAGTCGGTCAGAATGCGGCGCAGATCCGGATGGCCTTCGAAGACGATGCCGTACAGGTCGAACGCCTCGCGCTCGTACCAGTTCGCCGAGTTCCAGACGTCGACCACCGATGGCAGGATGGGCATTTCGTCGTCGGGCGCGAACACACGAAGCCGCACGCGCCAGTTGTTCTGCACCGACAACAACTGCAGAACGGCCGCGAAACGCGGACCGTCATAAGCGCCGTCGGCATAGGTTTGATAGTCGACGCCGCACAGGTCCATCATCTGCTCGAAACCGAGCGAGCGGTCGTCGCGCAGACGCGTTGCCACGTTGAGGTAGTCGCTTGCTTTCACGACGATCGTCAACTCACCGATTGCCTCGGTGGTGCTCAGCAGGAGGCCGCCAAATGCCGCCTCGAGGTTCGCTTTCAGGGTCTCGAGTTTGCTTGCCATATTGTGGGGGAGGCGTTGCCTTATTGACGGGCGATTGTGTTAGTGCGGCGAATCTTGGCCTGCAACTGGATCACGCCGTACACCAGCGCTTCCGCTGTTGGCGGGCAGCCCGGTACGTAGACGTCGACCGGCACGATGCGGTCGCAGCCACGCACTACCGAATACGAGTAGTGGTAATAGCCGCCGCCGTTCGCGCACGAGCCCATCGAAATCACCCAACGCGGCTCGGCCATCTGGTCGTACACCTTGCGCAGAGCCGGCGCCATTTTGTTGCAAAGCGTGCCGGCGACGATCATCACGTCCGACTGACGCGGACTCGGACGAAACACCACGCCAAAGCGGTCGAGGTCATAACGGGCAGCGCCCGCATGCATCATCTCGACCGCGCAGCATGCAAGACCGAACGTCATCGGCCACAGGGAGCCGGTGCGCGTCCAGTTGATCAGTTTGTCAGCCGTTGTGGTGACAAACCCTTCCTTCAAGACCCCTTCGATACTCATTTGCTTTCCACTCCAGACGGGGCGGCAAGCCTTGGCCACCCACGCAAACCGGCGATTAAACCATCATTCCCAGTCGAGGCCGCCCTTCTTCCAGATATAGGCGAAGCCCAGCAGGAATTCGAGCAGGAAAATCATCATCGCCATGAAACCGGGCCAGCCGATGTCGCGCAGGGCGACGCCCCACGGGAACAGGAACGCGGTTTCAAGGTCGAAAATGATGAAGAGAATGGCGACGAGGTAATAGCGCACGTCGAACTTCATGCGCGCATCTTCGAATGCTTCGAAGCCGCACTCGTACGGTGCGTTCTTCTCGGTGTCGGGCTTGTTGGGACCGAGGATCTTGCCAATACTGACCAGTGCTACGCCTAAACCGGTGCCCACAACGAGGAACAACAAGACGGGGAAATAGGCTGCGAGGTTCAAGACTATCCTCAATCGGTTGGTTCTGAGTGCCGTCAGGAGCATAGCACCCCTGACGCGAAATCACTTCTGAGACGTACATGTCACGGATTGAGCGCAATCCGTGCGCCAGAAGTGAAAATGCCAGCCGAAGCGAAGCAAGCGGCTGGCATTAGATAACATTTGGTGCCGACGGCGAGACTCGAACTCGCACAGCTTTCGCCACTACCCCCTCAAGATAGCGTGTCTACCAATTTCACCACGTCGGCACTGTATGCAATCCGGGAAAACAACTTATAAAACCCGCGAATCGCTTCAAGACTTAGATTGTAACTGCTCCAAACAGTTTGTTCAACGCACAAAACCACTTTCTACGAAAATTTATTTCGGCACGTCGGTAGCAGGCACGGACGCAGCCGATGCCGCCAACGCACCCGAACCACCAGCCGGCGCGGAAGCGGCAGAAGCCACAACAGGTGCCGTAGCCGTTGCGCCGAGCACGCCTGCAGAAGGCTTTGCCCGATACGCGCCGAGATAGGTCAGCGTCAACGTAGTTACAAAAAACACCGCCGCGAGCACTGCGGTTGTCCGCGACAAAAAGTTTGCGGAACCGGTGGCGCCGAACAGGCTGCCCGACGCTCCACTACCAAAAGCCGCGCCCATATCGGCGCCTTTGCCGTGCTGCAGCAACACGAGGCCGATGACCCCGAGCGCCGACAACAGCTGAACGACGATAATCAATGTTTTCAAATACAGCATTACACTCACCTGAGTCTTTATTAGCCGGGCCCCGCAGGCTGCGAGACCCCGGAATGGGTCATCCTCGACTACGGCAATCCACTTAAGTCGCGGCTGTCGTTGCAGCCGCCGCCTTGCAAATCGCCAGAAAATCCTTGTCCTTCAACGATGCGCCGCCGATCAGGCCACCGTCGATATCCTGCTGGCTGAACAACTCTTCCGCGTTGTCCGGCTTCACACTGCCGCCATACAGCAGCGTCACATTCGCAACACCGGCGCCCTTTGCCGCAAGACGCGAGCGCAAGAAAGCGTGCACCGCCTGCGCCTGCTCGGACGTCGCGCTCTTGCCGGTGCCGATCGCCCAAACGGGCTCGTACGCAACCACGATACGCGCTGCTTCCTCCGCCGACAGCTTGGCCAGCACCTCGTCGAGCTGCGCGCCGACTACCTGCTCGGTCGATCCGGCTTCGCGCTCCTCGAGCGTTTCGCCGACGCATACGATAGGCGTCAATCCCGCCTCGAGCGCGCGCTGTGTCTTTACGGCGACCAGCTCGGCGCTTTCGCGATGATAGGCGCGGCGCTCCGAATGCCCGACGATGGCAAACGCGGCGCTGAAATCCGCCACCATTTGCGCAGCCACCTCACCGGTATAAGCACCGTGCGTGAAAGCGGAAATGTCCTGCACGCCCCACACCACCCGGCTGCCTTCCAGCAACGACTGCGCTTGCGCGAGGTACGGGCTCGGCACGCAAACACCCACGCGCACGTCGGCCGGGAGTTCTGCGGCACCCTTCGCCACCGCCTGCAACAGCCCCGCGTTGTCGGCGAGACACCCGTGCATCTTCCAGTTACCAACTACCAGTTTCGCTCGTTGCGTGGACATCGTCTCGTCTTGCCCCTTGTCGTCTGCTTGCGGTGCCTTGGGGGCGGGCTTCGTGCGCACTCTTTGTGCGCGCCGTTTGCGTACCTCGCAACCCGCCTTTCGAATTCATGCAGCGTGCGCAAAACGCGCAATTTTACTGCGTGGGCGAGATCGGGTCAAACAAGCCTGTGCGCACCGAATCCCGCCCGCAAGCCAGCATCAAGCGTCCTGACCCCAAGTCAGCACGATTTTGCCGACGTGGGTGCTGCTTTCCATCAGCGCATGCGCTTCAGCAGCCTGCGCGGCAGGAAACACGCGATGCACCACCGGCTTGATCCGACCGTCTTCCAGATGCGGCCACACCTGCGCCTTGAGTTGTGCGGCAATTTTCGCCTTAAATTCGACCGGCCGAGGACGCAGCGTCGAACCGGTCACCGTCAACCGGCGGCGCAGCACCTCGTTCAAATTCAATTCCGCCTTCGCGCCGCCCAGCAGCGCGATCAGCACAACGCGCCCGCCGTCGGCGAGTGCCGTGAGTTCGCGCGACACGTAGCTGCCCGCCACCATGTCGAGGACCACGTCCACGCCGCGGTCGTTAGTCAGCGACTTGATGACTTCGACGAAGTCTTCCGTCTTGTAGTTGATGGCACGCTCCGCGCCCAATGCCTCGCACGCACGACACTTTTCGTCCGAGCCGGCGGTTGCGAACACGCGAAACCCCAACGCATGGGCAATCTGGATCGCGGTGACGCCGATACCGCTCGAGCCGCCCTGCACCAGCAACGTTTCGTTCGGGCCGCCCTCGCCCTTGCCGAGCTGCGCGCGATCGAACACATTGCTCCAGACCGTAAAAAAAGTCTCCGGAAGCGAAGCTGCTTCGACATCGGACAGGCCGCTCGGCACCGGCAGGCATTGCAGTAGCGGCGCGGTCGCGTACTCGGCGTAGCCGCCGCCCGCTAGCAACGCACATACGCGATCGCCGATTTTCAGGCCGAACGGGTTGTTCTTCGCGTCGATGTCGCCGCCGACGATCTCGCCCGCCACTTCGAGCCCCGGCAGGTCGGAGGCGCCCGGAGGCGGCGCATAGGCGCCCTTGCGTTGAAACACGTCCGGACGGTTGATGCCAAAAGCCGCCACCTTGATCAGCACCTCGCCCGCTTTCGGCTGCGGCGTGGGCCGCTCCGCGAGCTTGAGAACTTCCGGCGCTCCGAATTCCGTGATTTCGATCGCTTTCATCTGCGTCAACTCCAAGATTGGATTGCGTTGCGTACCCGCGTTCGTCCGCGTTCCCTGCATTGTCGCCGGATCACGGCAATCAGGCACGAGCCGCGTGAACCGCCGAAAAAGCCGCCGCTTCGACCCGGTTATTCACCTGTCGAATGGGATCTGTCTGCAAGGCAATCCACCCTGCGTCCATCATGAAAAACGGCCGGCGCGCATACGCGCTGCCGGCCGTTGTGCCGCTACCGCTTTACTGCGGCGTCGGCTCGCCCTGCGGCGCGCTCGGCGCGCCGTCGTTCAGCAACGCCTTTGCCGACAGACGCACACGACCCTTTTCGTCCGTCTGGATGACCTTGACCTTCACTTGCTGGCCATCCTTCAGGTAGTCGTTGATGTCCTTGATACGCTCGTTGGCGATTTCGGAGATGTGCAGCAGACCGTCCTTGCCCGGCAGGATGTTCACGATCGCGCCGAAATCGAGCAACTTGAGCACGGTGCCTTCGTACACCTGACCCACTTCGACTTCAAGCGTGATGTTCTCGATACGCTTCTTCGCTTCGGCCATGCCTTCGCTGCTGGTGCTCGCGATGGTCACGACGCCGTCGTCGGAAATATCGATCGTCGTGCCGGTTTCTTCCGTCAGCGCGCGGATCACCGAACCGCCCTTGCCGATCACGTCGCGGATCTTTTCCGGATTGATCTTGATGGTGATCATGCGCGGTGCGAACTCCGACAATTGCGTGTTCGCGCCCGACACCGCCGAAGTCATCTTGCTCAGGATATGCATACGGCCTTCCTTCGCTTGCGCGAGGGCGACCTGCATGATTTCCTTCGTGATGCCCTGGATCTTGATGTCCATCTGCAGTGCGGTCACGCCGTGTTCGGTGCCCGCCACCTTGAAGTCCATGTCGCCGAGGTGATCTTCGTCGCCGAGGATGTCGGTCAGCACGGCAAACTTGTTGCCTTCGAGAATCAGGCCCATGGCGATGCCGGCGACGTGCGCCTTCATCGGCACGCCGGCGTCCATCAGCGCGAGGCAGCCGCCGCACACCGAAGCCATCGACGAAGAGCCGTTCGATTCCGTGATTTCCGACACGACGCGGATCGAGTAACCGAACTCGTCGGCGCTCGGCAGACACGCGGCCAGCGCGCGCTTGGCGAGACGGCCGTGACCGATTTCACGGCGCTTCGGCGAACCGACGCGGCCCGTTTCGCCGGTCGCGAACGGAGGCATGTTGTAGTGAAGCATGAAACGTTCGCGATACTCGCCTTCGAGCGCGTCGATGTTCTGCTCGTCGCCCTTCGTGCCGAGCGTCGCCACCACCAGCGCCTGCGTTTCGCCGCGCGTGAACAGTGCCGAGCCGTGCGTACGCGGCAGCACGCCGGTACGGATTTCGATCGGGCGCACCGTGCGCGTGTCGCGGCCGTCGATACGCGGCTCGCCGTTCAGGATCTGCGTACGGACGATCTTCGCTTCGATGTCGAACAGCACGTTGCCGACGGTTGCCTTGTCGGCCGCCACGGTGCCGTTTGCCGACGCGTCTTGCTCCAGCTTCGCGGAAACTGCTGCGTAGATTTCTTTCAGCTTGGTCGAACGCGCCTGCTTGTCACGGATCTGGTAAGCGGCGAGCAGTTCGGCTTGCGCCAGTTCCGTCACGCGCGCGATCAGCGGCTCGTTCTTCGCTGCCGGTTGCCAATCCCATTCCGGCTTGCCGCCTTCGCGGACCAGATCGTGGATCGCGTCGATCGCGATTTGCATCTGCTCATGGCCGAACACCACGCCGCCGAGCATCACTTCTTCGCTCAGTTGCTGCGCTTCCGATTCCACCATCAGCACCGCGCGTTCCGTGCCGGCGACGATCAGGTCGAGCGCCGATTCCTTCATTTGCGGACGCGTCGGGTTCAACACATATTCGTTGTTGATGTAGGCCACGCGTGCAGCGCCGACCGGGCCGTTGAACGGCAAACCGGAGACGGCGAGCGCCGCCGACGCGCCGATCAGCGCGGGAATGTCAGCGGGGATTTCCGGGTTCAGCGACAGGACGTGGATCACGACCTGGACTTCGTTGTAGAAGCCTTCCGGGAAAAGCGGACGCAACGGGCGGTCGATCAGGCGCGAGATCAGCGTTTCGCCCTCAGACGGACGGCCTTCGCGGCGGAAGAAGCCGCCCGGGATCTTACCGGCGGCGTAGGTCTTCTCGAGATAGTCGACGGTCAGCGGGAAAAAGTCCTGGCCCGGCTTGGCCGTCTTGGCGCCCACGACAGTCGCCAGAACCACGGTGTCTTCGACGTCGACGATCACCGCACCGCTCGCCTGGCGAGCAATCTCGCCGGTTTCGAGGCGAACGTTATGTTGTCCCCACTTAAATTCTTTGACGATCTTGCTGAACATAGTCATTGCTTTTCCTCATCGTTATGCCGCGCGGACCAGAAGCGGCGCGGCAACGCCAGGACCGGCGCCGCATGGAAAGAGTAGTGTTATGCCATTCCAGAGAGCCACGCTCTGCGCCGTCTGCATTGCTTACGTCGACTAAGCGCGCGAATCGCTGGAATGACACAAAGCTCCGCCCTGAAGCCCGGCCATGTTTCTGTATTTGCTGCCTTTCTACTGCTTTTACTGCTTACTGCCCCGCCGCATGAACCGGCACGCCGCGGCGGACTACAGGCTGTGCGCCCCACATGAAGCGCACCGCGCAAAAACAAAATGCCTGTATCAGTGGAACTGACACAGGCATCTTGCTGAACGACTGGCCGATTACTTACGCAGACCCAGCTTCTCGATCAGTGCGCGGTAACGATCCGCGTCCTTACCCTTCAGGTAGTCGAGCAGCTTACGGCGGCGGCTCACCATGCGCAGCAGACCGCGGCGGCTGTGGTGATCTTTCGCGTGTGCCTTGAAGTGAACGGTCAGTTCGTTGATGCGGGTCGTGAGCAGCGCGACCTGAACTTCGGGGGAGCCGGTGTCGTTAGCTGCGCGTGCGAATTGCGCAACGACTTCGGACTTCTTGCTTGTATCAACTGCGGACATGTCGATTTCCTTGAGAACTAGACAGGCGGTCACGGAAGAAAGGCCGTGCCGTGGGTTACCCGTGCGAACTAGCGCTGCCAGACAGCTTGCATGACAGCCGGTACCGCAACGGGACGCGTATTGTAGCACAGTGCGATCCCGCCGCGAACCCTGCCCTGCCGCGCCGGACAGCGGCCACGAGGACGCCGCGCGCGGGCAACGACCGGTCAGGGTCGCTTCATCTTGCACACGCTCGCCGGCACGGTGCGCTCAGCCGGCAACGCCAGCACCGTGCGGAAACCGAAGCCGGAGCCCTCGTTGTCGAAGCGCACGCCGAGCGTGCCGACCTTGTCCATTTCCATCACGTAAAGCGGCTGGATTAGTTGATGATCGTCCGCCCGCATCCACGACGGGTGGAAGCCGTTGTCGAACCGGATGCCTTCGAGCGCCCGCGCGACCGCCGCAGGATCGGCGCTTTTCGCGCGATTCATCGCCGCGGCAAGGGTTTCGATCATCAGCGGCATGCGCAGTACCGGGTAGTCGTCCTGCGCGGCCGGGAAGCGGGCGCGAAACGCCTCGTACCAGGCGTCGGAGGCCGCGCCGCCCGCATTGGGGTGCCAGTCGGCGACGGCAATCACCCGCCCGACGCCCGCGTCGCCCAGCGCGGCAGGCGCGCCGAGGCTGTTGCCGTAGAACGTGTAGAACTTCGTGTCGAGCCCCTGCTCACGCGCCGCCTTGACGAGCAGCGTCAGGTCGTTGCCCCAATTGCCGGTAATGACGGCGTTCGCGCCGCTCGCACGGATTTTCGCGATGTACGGCGAAAAATCCTTCACACGGCCAATTGGATGGAACTCGTCGCCGACCACGGCAATGTCCGGGCGCTTCGCCGACAGCGCCGAACGCGCGAGACGGCTCACGTCGTGGCCAAAGCTGTAATCCTGGTTCAGCAGATACACCTTCTTCACTGCCCGGTCGCGCTGGATTACGTCGGCAAGCGCGTCCATGCGCATACCCGCATGCGCGTCGAAGCGAAAATGCCAGAAACTGCAATTGGCGTTGGTCAGTGCCGGATCGTCGGCGGAATAGTTGAGAAATAGCTCGCGGTTGCCCGGCTCGCGGCTGTTCTGCTTTTCAATCGCGCCGATGAGCGCCGCCGCGACCGCCGAACTGTTGCCCTGCAGGATATAGCCGATGTGACGGTCGGCTGCGCTACGCAGTTGCGTCAGCGCCTCTTCGGTGCCGCCCTTGCTGTCCAGCACGACCAGCTCGAGCGGATGAGCGCCGTCCGCAAGCTTCACACCCCCGTGCGCGTTCACCTGTTCGACGCCGTAGCGCAAGTTGCGCTCCACTGCCGCGCCGGCGTTCGCGAACGGACCTGACATGCCTTCGATCAGCGCCAGCTGGATCGGCGCGCCGGTCGGGCCCGGCGCCGCTTCCTGTGTCTGGGTCGGTTGCGGCGTCTGCGCCGCAGCCGCGCAGGCCGCCGCCACCGTTACCGAGAGTGCCGCCAATGCTACGGCCGTCTTCCATTGCCACTTCGCCATCGTCCGTTCCGTCTGATTCGTCGAAGCGCGGATCATAGGGCGCCGACAACGGAATAAGCAAGCCGCCGCAACCGTTATCGTGCAGACCGTCAAACGCGCGCGCATCGCAATTCTTTTGCGGCGGCGCATGTCAAAATAATCCGTCTTGATGATAAAAACGCTAATTGAAAGCCATCGGAGGAATCATGTTGAACCGCCATCGCCGTCAGGCGGCCCTGATCGTGGCGCCGCATGCCGGGCGCGTGCGCCGCGCGGCGCTCGTGTGCCTGAGCGCGCTCGCCCTTGCCGGCTGCGCGCAGCCCTGGCAGCAATACCAGGCGGGCGCGGACGAATCGACCATCGTCGCGCGCCTCGGCCCGCCGCGCGAAAGCTACGATTTACCAAACGGCGGCAAGCGGCTGATGTGGCCAACCCAGCCAATGGGCGAAACGACCACCGCCGCGGACGTCGACGCCTCCGGCAAGATCCTGAACGTCCGCCAGGTACTGCAGCCGAACGAGTTTTATCGCGCGGAAATCGGCAAGTGGACGAGAAGCGACGTGCTGGTGAATTTTGGCCGCCCGGTAGAGACGTCCTACTTCCCGCTGATGAAGCGCGAAGTCTGGACCTATCGTTACCTCGAGGACAACTACTGGTACATGATGTTCAGTTTCTATTTCGACGATCAGGGTGTGCTGCGTCTCACGCAGAAAACGCCGGACCCGCTGCATGATCCCGACCGCCGCAACTTGTTCTAGCCCTGCTGCGCGCCCTACCCACGCATCTCCCAAAACCGCTCCCTGGAGCGGTTTTTTTTATTTATTTCGCATAGCGACGAATTTTATTTCACACACAAGCCATTAATTTTTTGATAGAAAGGCTTTTGTAAGCATTGATCCGATGCAGGTCCGACTGCGGAGCAACGAGCGCGACCACACGGCACAGCCGTGATTGCTGCATCGGACGATGCGCCCTTTATGGAGCCGCTATCGATGAATCGTCCCAAACGCCTTCTCGTCGCCAACGTCGCATGGGCGCACGAAACCGCCGAGCGCAACCCCGAGTTTTTCCGCGATCTGGTACGCGGACAGAATCCGCACGTACTGTGGATCGGCTGCTCCGATAGCCGCGTGCCGGCCGAAACAATCACGCACTGCGAGCCTGGCGACCTGTTCGTACACCGCAATATCGCCAACCTGTTCCGTCCCGACGACGACAACTCCGCGAGCGTCCTCGAATATGCAGTGCGCGTGCTCAAGGTCGGTCATGTGATCGTCTGCGGACATTATGGTTGCGGCGGCGTGCGTGCCTCGTTGTTGCCGCCCGACCCGAGCCTGCCGCACGTAAATCGCCGTATCGCGCCGCTCTGTTCACTCGCGAGAATTCATCGCGATGAACTCGACGCACACGCAAGCGAGCGCGAGCGCGTCGACCGCCTCGCCGAACTCAACGTGCTCGAACAGGTCAGCCAGCTTCGTGCGAATCCGATCGTGCGCGACGCCGAGACTGCGCCGCTCGTGCACGGCTGGATCTTCGCGCTCGAAGACGGGCGCATCAAGGTGCTCGCGTCCGGCTACGAAGCCGACGATGCAATGACCTGCGAGACCGCCGCCCATAGCGCCGCCTGATACGCGGCATCGTTCAGGGCCTATCCGGTTCAGCCTTCGCCTGCGATCAGGCATCACTCATTCCAGCACCGACACCATGAACCTTCGAGCTTTCTTTTCGACATTTCAGCGCGACGTGCTTGCGGGCACTGTCGTTTTCCTCGTGGCTCTGCCGCTCTGTCTTGGCATCGCCAATGCGTCGGGCGTCGAGCCGTTTGCCGGGCTCGTATCGGGCATCGTCGGCGGCCTCGTGGTCGCGGTACTCAGCGGCTCGCGCCTGAGCGTCAGCGGACCGGCGGCGGGTCTTGTCGTGATTGTCGTCGACGGAATCGCGCAGCTCGGAAGCTTTTCTGCGTTCCTCGCGGCCGTGCTGCTGTCCGGCGCGATCCAGTTCGGCTTCGGTATGCTCAAGGCGGGCCGTTTCGCCGCCTATGTGCCGTCGCCGGTCATCAAAGGCATGCTGGCCGCGATCGGCGTCCTGCTGATCGTCAAACAGTTTCCGCTTGCGCTCGGGCTGGTCGCCGGACAAGCGGCAAACGACGCGCCTGCCGCCGCGCAAGCTGCCGGCACGATAGTCGCGCCGTTCGGCTCGGTGTCACTCGTGGCCTGCGTGATCACGCTGCTGTCTCTGGCGATCCTGATCGGCTGGGAAACTCGCCCCATGCGCCGCTTTGCGCTGGTACGCATCGTCCCAGCGCCGCTCGCGGTGGTCTTGCTGGGTATCGGCGCTACGTTGCTGCTGCACGTGCTCGCGCCGTCGCTCGCGCCGCCCGCCGAGCATCGCGTTGCGTTACCGTCGCTGGAATCGTTCGCGGCGTTGAGCGTCGCACTCGAGTGGGCCGACTTCGGGCCGCATTTCGCGCAACTCGCGAACCCGGACGTGTGGCGCGTCGCGATCACGCTGGCGATCGTCGCAAGTCTCGAAACCTTGCTGAGCCTCGAAGCGGTCGAGCAGATCGATCCTGAACGACGCCCCGCGCCGCCCGATCGTGAACTGAAGGCCCAAGGCGTCGGCAATCTGATTGCGGGCGCGATAGGCGGCCTGCCGATTACGGCGGTGATCGTGCGCAGTTCTGCGAACGTGCATGCAGGCGCACAAAGCCGTCTGTCGGCGATCATTCACGGCGTGCTGCTGCTAGTCAGCGTGTTTGCGTTGACGAGCGTCATCAACCTGATTCCGCTCGCCTGTCTTGCAGCGATTCTGATCTTCACGGGACTCAAGCTCGCCAAGCCGTCACTGTTCGTCGCTGTAGCGAAGCAGGGTTTTGCGCCCTTCGCGCCGTTCATCGTCACGCTCGTCGGCGTGCTCGCGACCGATCTGCTGATCGGCATCGTGCTCGGCATTCTGTGCAGCGTGATGCTTGCGCTGTATGCGAATCTGCGCAGTCCGATCGTGCTTGCGCAACACGGCGATCATTACCTGCTGTCGTTCCGCAAGGACGTGTCGTTTCTCGGCAAGGTGCCGCTCAAGCACTACCTGCAGCAGATTCCCGACGGCGCGACGCTGATAGTCGACGCGACGCGCGCCGATTTCGTCGACCACGATGTGCGTGAACTGCTCGATACGTTTGTGGAGGATGCGCCGCGCCGCGGCATCGCAGTCGAAGTGCGGCATCAGGCGCGAGGCCAGGCACGCGCGGCGCGCGGCTGGTCGATGCGACGTACAGCGACCGAGTAACGTGGGGAGACTGCGGCGAACGAGCGAGACCAGCATGCCGCAATAAAAAATGCCCCGCGCCACTTAAGGCGCGGGGCATCGTTTTCTAGCGGCGGCAGCGCATGAGCCGCTGCCGCGAACTTATTCGGAACGCTGCGGATTCACTTTGTCGACGTTCGAATAGAGCTTGTTGAGCGCAGAGATATAAGCCTTCGCGGAAGCCGCGACGATATCCGGATCGGTGCCCACGCCGTTGACGATGCGTCCGCTCTTCGAAAGCCGCACGGTCACTTCGCCCTGCGCCTGAGTGCCGGTCGTGATCGCGTTCACCGAGTAAAGCAGCAACTCCGAGCCGCTGCCGACTTCCGTTTCGATTGCGTTGAGCGTGGCATCCACGGGACCGTTGCCGCGCGCCTCGCCGGTGATCTCCTTGCCGTCCATCGCGAATACGATCTTTGCATGCGGTTGTTCGCCGGTCTCGGAATGCTGCGAGAGCGACAGGAACTTGTAGTGCTCTTTTTGCTGCGCCTCAGCCGATTCTTCGGTGACGATCGCAATGATGTCCTCGTCGAAAATCTCCGCCTTGCGATCGGCTAGTTCCTTGAAGCGGGCAAACGCCGTGTTCAGTTCGGCCTCGCTGTCGAGCGCGATGCCCAACTCCTGCAGACGTTGCTTGAACGCATTGCGCCCCGACAACTTGCCGAGCACGATCTTGTTCGCGCTCCAGCCCACGTCTTCCGCGCGCATGATCTCGTAAGTGTCGCGCGCCTTCAGCACGCCATCCTGGTGAATGCCCGACGCGTGCGCGAATGCGTTGGCGCCCACCACCGCCTTATTCGGCTGTACGACAAAACCGGTGATTTGCGATACGAGCTTCGAAGCCGGGACGATTTGCGTCGTGTCAAGACCGAGTTCGAGGCCGAAATAGTCTTTGCGAGTCTTTACGGCCATCACGATTTCTTCGAGCGACGTATTGCCCGCACGCTCGCCAAGACCGTTGATCGTGCACTCGACCTGACGTGCGCCGCCAATCTGCACGCCGGCCAGCGAATTCGCCACCGCCATGCCGAGGTCGTTATGGCAATGCACGGAGAACACCGCCTTGTGCGAGTTCGGAATGCGCTCGCGCAGCGTCTTCACGAGGTTGCCGTAGAGTTCGGGCACGCCGTAACCAACGGTGTCCGCGATGTTGATGGTGGTCGCGCCTTCTGCAATCACCGCCTCCAGCACGCGGCACAGGAAGTCCATGTCCGAGCGGCTGCCGTCTTCTGGCGAGAACTCGACGTCGTCGGTGAATTTGCGCGCGAAACGAACCGCGAGCTTCGCCTGCTCGAACACCTGGTCCGGCGTCATGCGCAGCTTCTTTTCCATATGCAGCGGCGACGTGGCGATAAACGTGTGAATGCGGAAACGCTCAGCGGGCTTGAGCGCGTCGGCGGCACGCTGGATATCTTTGTCGTTCGCCCGGGCGAGCGAGCACACCGTGCTCTCTTTGATCAGACCGGCGATTGTCTGGATCGAGTCGAAGTCGCCATTCGAACTTGCCGCGAAGCCTGCTTCGATCACGTCGACTTTCATCCGTTCGAGTTGCTTCGCGATACGGATTTTTTCTTCTTTCGTCATCGACGCGCCAGGCGATTGTTCGCCGTCACGCAGCGTGGTGTCGAAAATGATCAGTTTGTCGGACATGTCGAGTCTCCTGCGGAGTCGTTCAATTGTGGGAATCGGATATTGGAATGTGGATGCCGCCGCCGTTAGCGCCGCAAGCAACGCTCGACCATGGATGAAGCGCAACGGGCACCAGCCGGGTCAGTGCGACGGTCAGCACAATCGATGCGCCGGCTTGCCGAGGTTCGCGGCGCGGCCGGATCGTGGCTCTTGGTGGCTCTTGATGATTCGTGGCGGCTCGATTGCGGCTCGTAGCGCCGCCCCGTCCCTGCCGCATTTACTGCGACTGGAAAGCCAACGCGGACGCAGTCATCCAACGACTATAGCGGCATTCCCTTCGCCGTGCAATTGACGTCAAACCTCCGTGCAGCGCGCGTTGGAGCGAGATTGAGAGCAGCGTCCGCAAATGAAAACGGCGACCCAAAGGTCGCCGTTTCGATACTTCGCAAACTCTCAGACTGGACGTGCATAGCGTGCATGCACACCGGACTACCTGTCGTGCGCGACCGAACGAGCGGGATTTGCCCTGCCGCGGAGCGCCTGGTAGCCCCAGAACACATAGCCGGACAGACCGTACAACACGAACAGGCCGAACAGCATCAGAGGCGGATCGGACGACACCAGCACGAACGCCACCACCACCAGCAGAATGACGCCGAACGGCACGCGATGCCGCACGTCGAGCGCCTTGCCGCTATAGAACGGCGCGTTGGACACCATCGTCACGCCCGCGTAGATCGTCAGCACAAAAGCGACCCACGGCAGCCAGACGAGCTTGAGCGGCACGCGGTTGTCGGTGGCAAGCCACACGAAGCCCGCGATGAGCGCTGCGGCTGCCGGGCTCGGCATGCCTTGGAAAAAACGCTTGTCGACCACGCCGATGTTGGTGTTGAAGCGTGCAAGCCGCAACGCCGCGCCCGAACAGTAGACGAATGCCGCAAGCCAGCCCCACCGGCCCAGGTCCTTGAGGATCCACTCATACATGACGAGAGCCGGCGCAACGCCGAACGACACCATGTCGGACAGACTGTCGAACTGCTCGCCGAATGCACTCTGCGTATGCGTCATACGGGCGACGCGGCCGTCCATGCCGTCGAGCACCATGGCAACGAAAATCGCAATTGCCGCGACTTCAAAACGCACGTTCATTGCCTGGACGACTGCAAAGAAGCCGCAGAAGAGCGCCGCCGTGGTGAACGCGTTCGGCAGCAGATAGATGCCGCGCTTTCTCAGAAATTGCTGACGCTGCGCGCGGCGACTCTCCACCACTGGTGAATCCGTAACGAGCGGCTTGTTGCGGCGAAACGGACGCGGTAACGGTCCACTGGTGCGCGGTCGGCGCGGTTTGAATGCGGCCATTCGGACAATCTCCTTTGTGCCGCTTTACAGTTCAGCGAGGATCGTGGACGACGCCGACACCTTCTCGCCGATAGACACACGCGGACGGCTACCCACAGGCAGGTACACATCGACGCGCGAACCGAAGCGGATAAAGCCATAGCGCTGGCCGCGCGAAAGCGGCTCGCCAGCACGTACATAGCAAAGAATGCGCCGCGCGATCAGACCGGCGATCTGCACCGACGTAACCGTTTGCCCGCCGGCCATTTCGATCACGATTGCGTTGCGTTCGTTTTCGAGCGAAGCCTTCTCCACTGCGGCATTCAGATAAGCGCCAGGGAAATATTCGACCTTCGAGATCGCACCGTCGACAGGCGAGCGCTGCGAATGGACATTGAACACGTTCATGAAGACGCTGATTTTCAGCGCTTCACGATTGGCGTACGGATCATGCGCGGTTTCCACTGCGACGATGCGGCCGTCGGCCGGGCATAGCACGGCATTCGCCTGAGTCGGAATCGGGCGCGCCGGATCGCGGAAGAACTGCACGATAAAGATCAGGATCAGCCAGAACAGCCACGCAAAGCCGAATCCCGCGAAGGCGTGAACCAGTAATGCAACGACGGCCGCGATGGCGATGAACGGCCAGCCTTCTCGCGCGATGATCGGATGTGGGTAATTCATGGGTGGCTTCAGTATTTTTGTAAAACCGTAGGATAGCAAAAGCCGCCCGGGGTTCAGCACCCTCGGGCGGCTTTTTGCATTACCGGCGCATGCGGCGGTGCGCCGCGCCGGTATGAGGCGATAAAACGGACTTCTTAGTTCTTCGACTGGTCGACCAGCTTGTTCTTCGCGATCCACGGCATCATGGCGCGAAGCTTCGAGCCGACCTGCTCGATCTGGTGCTCGGCCGTCAGACGGCGGCGCGATTGCAGCGTCGGTGCGCCGGCCTTATTCTCGATGATGAAGCTCTTTGCGTACTCGCCCGTCTGGATGTCGGTCAGCACGGCCTTCATCGCCTTTTTCGTTTCAGCCGTCACGATGCGCGGACCCGTCACGTACTCACCGTATTCGGCGTTGTTCGAGATCGAGTAGTTCATGTTCGCGATGCCGCCTTCATAGATCAGGTCGACGATCAGCTTCAGTTCGTGCAGGCATTCGAAGTACGCCATTTCCGGCGCATAGCCGGCTTCAACCAGCGTTTCGAAACCGGCCTTGATGAGGTCGACGGTACCGCCGCACAGCACGGCCTGTTCGCCGAACAGGTCGGTTTCGGTTTCTTCGCGGAAGTTCGTTTCGATGATGCCCGCACGGCCGCCGCCGTTCGCTGCCGCGTACGACAGAGCGATGTCACGCGCCGCGCCCGACTTGTCTTGCGCAACAGCGATCAGGTGGGGCACGCCGCCACCTTGCGTGTAGGTGCCGCGAACCGTGTGACCGGGCGCCTTGGGCGCGATCATGATCACGTCCAGATCCGCACGCGGGATCACCTGACCGTAGTGAACGTTGAAGCCGTGCGCGAATGCGAGTGCCGCGCCTTGCTTGGCGTTGCCGTGCACTTCCTTGGCATAGACTTCGGCGATCTGCTCGTCCGGCAGCAGCATCATGACGACATCCGCGCCCTTCACGGCTTCCGCCACTTCCTTGACCTGCAGGCCGGCGTTCTCAGCCTTGCTCCACGATGCGCCGCCCTTGCGCAGACCGACCGTGATGTTCACGCCGCTTTCCTTCAGGTTCAGCGCGTGCGCATGGCCTTGCGAGCCATAGCCGATGATGGTGACCTGCTTGCCCTTGATGAGGGAGAGATCGGCGTCCTTGTCGTAGAAAACTTTCATGTCGGTTCCTTGGCTAAATTCGGATGATTCAGAGAGATTCAGATACTGCGAATGTTGTGTTGCAAGGCCGGATGGTGATGAACGCCACCCGGCCGGATCGAAGCGGTGCGGGTTACACCTTCAGAATGCGCTCGCCGCGCCCAATGCCCGAACTGCCCGTGCGGACCGTTTCGAGAATCGCTGTGGCGTCGAGCCCTTCGATGAAGGCGTCGAGCTTGTCGGCTGCGCCCGTCAGTTCGATCGTGTAGGTCTTTTCGGTGACGTCGATGATGCGGCCGCGGAAAATATCCGACATCCGCTTCATCTCCTCACGTTCCTTGCCGACCGCCCTCACCTTGATCAGCATCAGCTCGCGCTCGATGTGGGCGCCCTCGGTAAGGTCGACCACTTTCACCACCTCGATCAGGCGGTTCAGATGCTTCGTGATCTGTTCGATCACGTCGTCCGAGCCAATGGAGACGATGGTCATGCGCGACAGCGAACGGTCTTCGGTCGGAGCCACCGTCAAGGTTTCGATGTTGTAGCCGCGTGCCGAGAAGAGACCCACCACGCGTGACAACGCGCCCGGTTCGTTTTCCAGCAGGACGGAAATAATGTGTCTCATGTTTCGCTTCTTCCAGATGTTTGTCGATGTACGCGAGCGGTTTCGCGCCGCTTCGTCCGCGCTCGCCCTTCGTGAAGGCGTGCGCGACGAAGCCGGCGTCAGAAACGGTCGTTATAGATCTTCCGAACCCATGAGCATCTCGGTGATGCCCTTGCCGGCCTGTACCATTGGCCAGACGTTTTCGGTGGGATCGGTCTGGAAGTCGAGAAACACCGTGCGATCTTTCAGGCGCAGCGCTTCCTTGAGCGCCGGCTCGACGTCGGCCGTGCGCTCGATGCGCATGCCGACGTGGCCGTACGCTTCGGCGAGCTTCACGAAATCCGGCAAGGCGTCCATGTACGAATGCGAATAGCGCTTGCTGTATTCGATCTGCTGCCACTGGCGGACCATGCCCAGATAGCGGTTGTTCAGCGAAATGATCTTCACAGGCGTCTCGTACTGCTTGCAGGTCGAGAGTTCCTGGATGCACATCTGGATCGAACCTTCGCCCGTGATGCACAGCACGTCGTCATCAGGGTGCGCCATCTTTACGCCCATCGCCGCGGGCAGGCCGAAGCCCATCGTGCCGAGGCCGCCCGAATTGATCCAGCGGCGCGGCTTGTTGAAGCGATAGAACTGCGCAGCCCACATCTGATGCTGGCCGACGTCGGAACAGACGAACGCATTGCCGTCGGTCAATTCCCACGCCTTTTCCACCACGTACTGCGGCTTGATGACGTCGCTCTTGCGGTCGAACTTCAGGCAGTCTTTCGCGCGCCAGGCTTCGATGTCCTTCCACCAGTCGGCGAGCGCCGCGGTGTCCGGGCCATGCTCGGCCGTTTGCAACTGCTCGATCAGTTCCTTCAACACTTCCTTCACGTCGCCGACGATCGGAATGTCGACCTTGACGCGCTTGGAAATGGAAGACGGATCGATGTCGATATGAATGATCTTGCGCGGACGCGACGCGAAGTGCGCCGGGTCGCCGATCACGCGGTCGTCGAAGCGCGCGCCGATTGCGATCAGCACGTCGCAGTGCTGCATCGCCATGTTGGCTTCGTACGTGCCATGCATGCCGAGCATGCCGAGAAATTTCTTGTCGCTCGCGCGGTAGCCGCCCAGACCCATCAGCGTATTCGTGATGGGGTAGCCGAGCAGATCCGCGAACTGGTTCAGCTCGCGCGATGCATCGGCCAGGATGATGCCGCCGCCGGTGTAGATGTACGGACGCTTCGCCGACAGCAGCAGCGAAACCGCCTTGCGGATCTGACCGGAGTGGCCCTTCGTGACGGGGTTATACGAGCGCAGCGAAACCGTCTTGATCGGCTCGTACTGGCAAGGCGCCTTCGACACGTCTTTCGGAATGTCGATCAGCACCGGGCCGGGCCGGCCGGTACGGGCAATGTAGAACGCTTTCTTGACGGTCGCGGCGAGATCGCGCACGTCTTTCACGAGAAAGTTGTGCTTCACACAGGGACGCGTGATGCCGACCGTATCGCACTCCTGGAACGCGTCCTGGCCGATCGCGGCAGTCGGCACCTGGCCGCTGATGACGACCATCGGAATCGAATCCATGTAGGCGGTGGCGATACCGGTCACCGCATTGGTGACGCCGGGGCCGGAGGTCACGAGGCACACACCGACCTTGCCGGTGGAACGCGAATAAGCGTCGGCGGCGTGGACCGCGGCCTGCTCGTGACGCACGAGGATGTGCTGAAACTTGTCCTGCTTGTACAGCTCGTCGTAAATGTAGAGTACCGAGCCGCCGGGATAGCCCCAAACAAATTCGACGTCTTCGTCGGCCAGTGCCTTCATGAGCACGGTGGCGCCGATAGAGTCAGCTTCGTGTTGTGGAGTGGTATCCGACGTGGAGAATTCCGCGCTGGGCATATTCATTCAATTCACCTTTCGAATTTTCGGCAAAAAATTGATCGGGTGCTCTCTGCCGGGCTTGTGGCTCGGGTTCAAGCGGCGCGTCCAGTTGACAGGTGAGCTTCTTGGGCCACACCTCAATGAGACAAGTCACTTATGTTGCGAACCAGCGACGATAGCGGCAGACGCCCGCGCGGTCAAGCAAATATTGCCCGAACCCCGTCCCTGGCGCGCTCTTCTGACCGGCTGCCAGCGTCATGACGATGTAGACCGGTCCAGCTTTCGCCCCTGCTTTCGCAAAAGTTTGTTAGCATCCGCGAGTTTTACGACATTTTTCGACCGATTACGCGCACGCTCGCTGCGCCGACCCCCAAACGGATGGCATCAGACAAGGAACTCGCCGATTTTCTGGCGGGCGTCGAAAGGCGCGCATTCAAGCAGACGGTCTACGCCGTGCGGGACGACGACGCCTCGCTGGATATCGTGCAGGACGCGATGATCAAGCTCGCCGAAAAATATGGCGACCGTCCGGCGGCCGAGCTTCCGCTGCTGTTTCAGCGTATTCTGCAGAATGCGATGCACGACCATTTCCGTCGTGCGAAAGTACGCAATACGTGGGTCAGTCTCTTCTCGTCGCTAGGCAATGCCGACGACGACGAATTCGATCCGCTGGAAACGTTCGAGGCCCAGCAGGGCTCGGCGGGCGCCGAGAGCAACGAACAGAAGCTCGAACGCGAACAGGTCTTGCAGATGATCGACGACGAGATCCGAAAGTTACCGGCACGTCAACGGGAGGCGTTTCTCATGCGTTATTGGGAAGATATGGATGTCGCCGAGACTGCCGCCGCAATGGGCTGCTCCGAAGGCAGTGTGAAGACGCACTGTTCGCGGGCCACCCACACGCTGGCGCAAGCGCTCAAGGCCAAAGGAATCACGCTATGAGCTCCCAAGAAACAAAAGAACTCGAGTTCGCGCGCCAGGTGCGCCGCGCGCTCGACGAAAACGCCGCCAGCATTCCGCCCGCCACCGTCGATCGACTCGCCGCGGCGCGCCGCGCCGCGCTCGCCCGCAAGAAGCCCGAAACCGTGAGCGCGCCGGTGTTCGCGCCCGCTCTCGCCGGAGCGGGTATGCCGGGCGGTATGTCGCATGGCGAACTGCCACAACGCCGCCGTTCGCCGCTGCGCCGCTTCGCTCTCGCGTGGCCGCTCGCTGCGCTCGTCGTGAGCCTCGTCGGCATTGCCTACTGGGAAGACCAGCAGCGCACGGCTGAACTCGCCGATATCGATGCCGCCATGTTAAGCGACGACCTGCCGCTCAATGCCTATCTCGACCACGGTTTCAACGCGTATCTTTCGCGCGCCCACTGAGCGGGAGAGTGTTCGGGTGAGCTACAAGCGCGGTCTTGCCGTTGTTTTCGGATGTGCGATTGCGGCTCTTGTGTCGTTTGCCGCGACGTATCCGCGCTTTTACCCGAGCCCTTCCTCCGCCGGCGCGCCCGCCGCGACCGGTAACGGCGCGGCGCGCCCGCCCGCGCCCGCACTCGGCGTCGAATTGCCTGGCCTGCCCGGCAGCAAAAGTCCGCTGGCGTGGTCGCGGCTGAGCGCCGCGGAGCATGTGGCGCTGGCGCCATTCGAGGCGCAGTGGGATTCGTTCAGCGACGAACGCAAACGAAAATGGCTGAAGATCGCATCGCGTTACTCAAAGTTGTCACCCGATGCACAAAAACGCCTGCATGAACGGATGACCGAATGGGTGCGCATGACGCCCGATCAGCGCCGCGTCGCGCGTGAAAACTACCAGGTTTCGAAGCAATTGCCCCGTGAAGCGCGCCAGAACGCGTGGAAGGCCTATCAGGAGTTGCCGGAAGAACTTAAGCAGCGGCTTGCCGCGAGCGAGCACAAGCGGCGTCCGAGCGTGGTCAGCGCGCCGCCGTCGGGCCGCAGCGAGATCAAGGGGCTCGACCGGCTCGTCAATGCACGCGAGCGTGCCGCGAGCGGCACGTCGTCGGCGAGCGCGGCGGCGGCCGTGTCTTTGCCAAGCCCGGCTTCGCTGCCGGGCATCCCGGCAGCCGGCAGCTTCGTGCCGGCCACGCCGCTGCCGGTCTCCCCGGCGGAAGCGCCGTCGATTTTCAACGGTTCGTGAGCCGCTCCCGCCCGTGTCAGAACCGCGCGTGACTTCCAGATCCAGTTCGAACTCCGACGCGAGTCCGTCTCTGCCCAAGCCGCCCGGTACAACAGACACCCCGCCGACCGTGCGTCGCCGTCTCGCCGCGCTGCTTTACGAAGCGCTGCTGCTGTTCGGCGTCGTTTTCGTCGCCGGCTATCTGTTCAGCACGCTCACGCAGCAGCGCAACGGACTCACGCACCACAATCTGCTGGCGGCGTGGATCGGCCTTGTCGTCGGTCTGTATTTCGTGTGGTTCTGGACCCACAGCGGCCAGACCCTGCCGATGAAAACCTGGCGTCTGCGCGTGGTCGCGGCCAGCGGCGCGCCGCTTTCTGCATGGCGGGCGATTGCACGCTACGTGCTCGCGTGGCTGTGGTTTCTGCCGCCGCTCGCATTGCATCCGCTCCTCGGCCTGCGCTTGCCGCAAACCCTCACGATCGCCGCTATCTGGTTCGTGTTGTGGGCGGCCACCGGTCGTTTCGGCGCAAGCCGTCAGTTTCTGCATGACCGCCTGGCTGGAACGCGCGTCATCGACGTCGCGCGCTGAGCAGCCCGGCCCAAATCCCCGCGTTCTCTCGCAGTCCCCGCTCGCCTTTCTTTGTCCCCTCCCCGCCCGCCGCAGTAATAAGAACTTCTCATGACTGTCACGGCACAGTCACGCGCCGTAGGCCCAATACAGGCACCGCAACTCGACGCGTGAGCCATGGACTCCAAAACGTCCGCGACTTCCCTGTTCCGCCAGACTGGCCCGAGCGTCGACTCCGTCGCGTTCCGCCCTGAATCCACCCATAGCCACGGCTTGCCGCTTCCCGTCGCACCGCTGCCGCTCGACACACACGCGCCCCAGCACGACGACGAGCACGCAGAGCCACAGCGTTACCGCACGATCTGGCTGTCGGACATCCACCTCGGATCGAGCGGCTGCCAGGCGCCTTATCTGCTCGACTTCCTGCGCTACAACGAGTCGGAGTATCTGTATCTCGTCGGCGACATCATCGACGGCTGGCAGCTGAAGAAGGGCTGGTACTGGCCGCAGGCCCACAACGACGTCGTGCAGAAAGTGCTGCGCAAGGCGCGTAAAGGCACGCAGGTAGTCTATGTGCCCGGCAATCACGACGAAGCGGCGCGCCAGTTCTGCGACCTCGCGTTCGGCGACATCCATGTGCGCGGCGAAGCCTTCCACACCACGCTCGCCGGCAAGCGCCTGTGGATCGTGCACGGCGATCTGTTCGACGGCGTGATCCAGCACGCGAAATGGCTCGCCTACCTCGGCGACACGCTCTACACGATGATCCTGATCCTGAACCGCTGGTTCAACCGGATCCGCAGCCGGCTCGGCTTTCCGTACTGGTCGCTTTCCCAATACCTGAAGCATCAGGTCAAGAACGCGGTGAACTTCATCTCGTCGTTCGAACGCGTGATGACCGACGAAGCCCGCCGCCGCGGCTGCGACGGCGTGGTTTGCGGGCACATCCACAAGGCCGAGATACGCGACATCGACGGCGTGCTGTACTGCAATGACGGCGACTGGGTCGAAAGCCTGTCGGCGCTCGTCGAGACGTACGAAGGCGAACTCAAGGTGATCTACTGGACCGTGATGCGAGCCCCGGAAGCGGGCGTGCAAAAGGCCCGGGCGACGGCGTAATCCCTCTTAACCTCTGCTGGCTCGAATCGAGGAAAACCAATCGATGAAGATCATGATCGTCACCGACGCATGGGAACCGCAGGTCAACGGCGTCGTGCGCACGCTAAAGAACACCACGCGCGAGCTGACTGAGCTCGGCCACAACGTCGACTTGCTGACGCCGCTCGAATTCCGGACGATTCCCTGCCCGACGTATCCCGAGATTCGCCTGTCGCTGCTGCCGCGCCGCAAGCTGCGCCAGCGTATCGACGAATTTGCGCCCGACGCGCTGCACATCGCGACAGAAGGCCCGCTCGGCATGGCCGCGCGCGCTTACGCGATCCAGCACAAGCTACCGTTCACGACCGCCTATCACACGCGCTTTCCCGAATATGTGCAGGCGCGTTTCGGCATTCCGCTCGCCGCGACTTACAAGTTCTTGCACTGGTTTCATAAGCCTTCGCTTGCCGTGATGGCGCCGACGCCGGTCGTCAAAAGCGACCTCGAAAAATACGGCTTTACGAATGTCGTGTTGTGGACGCGCGGCGTCGATCTCGACATTTTTCACCCAATGGATTCGAAGGTACTCAATACCGCCCGGCCGATCTTTCTGTACGTAGGGCGCGTGGCCGTCGAGAAAAACGTCGAGGCATTCCTGAAGCTCGATTTGCCCGGCTCGAAATGGGTTGCGGGCGAAGGGCCCGCGCTGGCCGAGCTGAAATCGCGCTATCCGACCGCCAACTATCTGGGCGTGCTGACACAGGCTGAACTCGCCCGGGTCTATGCTGCAGCAGACGTGTTCGTCTTTCCGAGCCGAACGGACACGTTCGGGCTCGTGCTGCTCGAGGCGCTCGCCTGCGGCACGCCGGTCGCCGCCTATCCGGTTACCGGCCCGATCGACGTGCTCGGCAACGGCGGCGCCGGCGCGATGAACGAAGACCTGCGTGACGCGTGTCTGGAAGCGCTCAAGATCGACCGCGCGCACGCACGCGCGTGGGCCGAGCGCTTTTCTTGGGCGGCGGCCTCCGAGCAGTTCGCCGCGCATCTGAAGCCGTTGCCGCGCGCGTCGTATCGCGAGGAGAGCGCGGCCGCGTGACGCGGCGCGCCTGGCTGCCCATGCGAAGCAGATACTCTCCCGCAAGCCGCGCGTCCGTGAACGGCGCGCTGCGCGCCGTTCACGCCCCCAACGAGCACGACACCGCGGGCGTCGAGCCGTTCGACGACGTCAGCGAATCCACCGTGCCGGATCGAATCGACGGGCATCGCCGGAACGGCCAAAGCGCGGAGCGTGCCCACCACAGCACACCCGCGAACAGCGACACCCAGCACGAACCGCTCGGTCCAGACGACCCGCTCGCACCTCTGCCCTTCAATCCATACAAGGGCAACCGCGGCCTGACCCGCGCCTGGCACGCGATGAAAAACTCGCTCGCGGGCTTTCGTGTCGCTATCCGCGAGGAGAGCGCGTTTCGCCAGGAGCTGACACTTGCCGCAATTCTGCTTCCGTGCGGCGTGCTGGTCCCGGTCGAACCGGTATCGCGCGTGTTGCTGCTTGGCTCAGTGCTGCTGGTGCTGATCGTCGAGTTGCTGAATTCGAGCGTGGAAGCGGCCATTGACCGTATTTCGCTGGAACGGCACGAACTGTCGCGCCGGGCGAAAGACCTGGGCAGCGCGGCGGTAATGGTCGCGCTCGGCATGTGCCTGATGACGTGGGTGCTGATCGTGGGCCCGCTCGTCGTGCACTGGGTTAAGGCGTGGTTTTGACGCCAACGCAAGGACAACCCAAGGACAACGCAACGACAACCCAACGGCGCCAGGCGGCGCGAGCGAAGCGATAAAAAACGCAGCTTGCAGACGACCTGCGTCCGCCGAAAAAATGAAAACCCTCGGTATCCGTTTGATATTAGAACGCTCGGTTTATAATCGTCCGGCAGTCTCAAAATAGCAACCGCGTCCGGGTGGAATACGCAGCAGCGGCACACCGCCGCGCGTCCGACCCGGCGTAACCAGGGCCGGACGACATGGAAGCCAAACCTCCCCGCCGCACGCGCGAACGGATACTCGAACTGTCGTTGAAACTGTTCAACGAAATCGGCGAGCCGAACGTCACGACGACGACTATCGCCGAGGAAATGGAGATCAGTCCAGGCAACCTGTACTACCACTTCCGCAACAAAGACGACATCATCAACAGCATCTTCAGCCAGTTCGAGCAGGAGATCGAGAAGCGTCTGCGTTTTCCCGACGACCACCGTGCGACCATCGACGAAATGTGGTCGTATCTGCAATACATGGTCGATTTCACATGGCGCTACCGTTTCCTGTATCGCGATCTGAACGATCTGCTCGCGCGCAACCGCACGCTCGAAACGCACTTCAAGCAGATCATCAGTCACAAGGTGCGTTTTGCCAGCCAGTTCTGCGATCAACTCGTGGCTGACGGCGAGATGGTCGCCACGCCGGACGAACTGCAAGTGATCGCGACCAACATCGGCGTGATAGCAACCTATTGGCTGTCGTATCAGTTCGTGATGAACCCGCGCAAATACAACGAGCAGGAAGCGATTCGCGCGGAACTCCACCAGGTGAGCGTACAGATCGTGTCGTTGATGGCGCCTTATCTGCGCGGCCGCTCGCGGCAGATTTTCGACGACCTCGTGTCGGGCAAGCTGCCCAAGCGCGAGTTCTACGACTATCTGCCGCCGAAAGAAGGCGCCGCGCCTCGCAACGAATAGGACGTTTCTTCATGAAGTCGGTGTGTGTGTATTGCGGCTCCGCGAACGGAGCCAAACCGTTGTATGCGGAAGCGGCGCGCGCGTTCGGCCGCACGCTCGTAGAAGCCGATCTGGCGCTGGTGTACGGCGGCGGCAAGGTTGGCCTGATGGGCGTGATCGCCGACACGGTCATGGCCGAAGGCGGCCGCGCGATCGGCGTGATTCCCGAGTTGCTCGTCAATAAGGAAGTGGGCCATAACGGGCTGACCGAACTGCACGTGGTGCCCGACATGCATCATCGCAAGAAGATGATGGCCGATCTGTCCGATGCGTTCGTTGCAATGCCGGGCGGCGCGGGCACGCTTGAGGAGCTCTTCGAGGTCTACACCTGGGCGCAGCTCGGCTATCACCAGAAACCGGTGGCACTGCTCAATATCGACGGCTTTTACGATCCATTGATCAATCTCTTGCAGCACACTGTCGACGAAGGCTTCATGCGCAAAACGTATCTCGACATCCTGCAGATCGACGCCGATCCCGGCGCATTGATCGGCAAGCTGCAACGCTATCAACCGCCCGCCGCCGACAAGTGGGCGATCAACCGCGACGCCGTCTGACTTCGTCCGCGATTGAAAGGCCGCCGCGTTTGCCTGGCGCCCACTCTCCCTGCACGTTGAGTTTGCGATGACGCAAACCGTTCTGATCACCGGCGGCAGCCGCGGTATAGGCCGCGCGACGGCGCGCTTGCTGGGCGCGCGCGGCTGGTCCGTCGGCGTGAATTACACGCAGAATCTGGCCGCCGCGCAGGAGACCGTCGCCGAAGTCGAGCGGGCCGGCGGGCGCGCATTGCCGGTTGCCGGCGACGTCTCAAACGAAGCCGACGTGATTGCGATGTTCGACCAAACGGAGCAGACCTTTGGCCGGCTCGATGCGCTCGTCAACAACGCGGGTATCGTTGCACCGTCGATGCAACTCGCTGACATGGACCTGGCGCGCCTCACGCGTATCTTCGACGTCAATGTGCTGGGCGCGTATCTGTGCGCGCGCGAAGCCGCGCGGCGCATGTCGACGGATCGCGGCGGCGCGGGCGGCGTGATCGTCAATGTGTCGTCGGCGGCGGCGCGGCTGGGCTCGCCGAACGAATACGTCGACTATGCAGGCGCGAAAGGCGCGGTCGACACCATGACGCTCGGGCTCGCGAAGGAACTCGGCCCACGAGGCGTGCGTGTGAACGCGGTACGGCCGGGTCTCATCGACACTGAAATCCACGCGAGCGGCGGCAAGCCGGATCGCGCCGCGCAACTGGGTTCGACAACCCCGCTCGGCCGTCCCGGCCGCGCCGACGAAGTTGCAGAAGCCATCGTCTGGCTGCTGAGCGATGCCGCGTCGTATGTGACTGGCGCTCTCATCGACGTTGCGGGCGGCCGCTAGGCGCCCTTCTTCTTCATCGTCTATTTACGCGGCGGCCGATGTCACGCCGCGTCTCCTTCCTGTGCCCGTTCGCAGCCCATCACGCATAGGCATTGCCCCGGCACGTTCAACTGCTGCGTCTGTGCGCCGCAACGCGTGTAATCGTTCGTAAGAATAGGAGATTACAATCGCGGCCGATCGCGCGCCCTGCCCGCGACGCCGAATAAAGAATCGGTACGCGCGCCTGAGTTGCCGCTTGCCGCGACAAGAGATCGTCTTATGCAACAAAAGCCAGTCGCACCATCTCCGGCCGCCGGCTCGCCAGCCGCCGATCGCGCGCCTCACCTCGATCGCTGGCGTGCGCTCGGCAACGTGCGTCCGCTGCTTTGGCTCGTGGCGATGGCGATCGTCTGCGCGTGGCTTTTGCCGGGCACGCTGGGTCACGATCCCTGGAAACAGGACGAGACTTATACATTCGGCATCGTCCAGCACATGCTCGACACCGGCGATCTCGTAGTGCCGACCAACGCGGGCCAGCCGTTCGTCGAAAAACCGCCTGTGTACGACTGGGTGGCCGCCGGCCTCGCATGGATGTTCGGCCGCTACATGCCACTGCATGACGCGGCGCGTCTCGCGAGCGCGCTGTTCGCCGGGCTGACCGTGTACTACACGGCCCGTGTCGCGCGCCGCGCCGTGGATGCCACGAACTGGCGCGACTTGCGCGTGGTCAGCACGCTGGCGTTGTTTGGCGGCACCCTCGTCGTCGTCAAACACGTGCACGACATGATGACCGACGTCGCTCTGATGGCCGGTGCGGCGATCGGATTCTGCGGGCTGTTCGAACTCGTGCTCGCGCATCTTCGTTATGACGGAGAACGAAACAACGACGCCGCGCAGCGTCGCCACGCGATACTAAGCGGCGCCGCGATGTTCGGCGCGGGCGTCGGCCTGTCGTTTCTCGCGAAGGGCCTGTTCGTGCCACTCGTGTTCGGCGCGACAGTCTGCGCGGTGCTCGTGCTTTATCCGACCTGCCGCAGCCGCAGCTTCGCCGGCGCGCTCGGCGTGGCCGCGCTGGTGTGCGCGCCGTTCGCACTGATCTGGCCGCTCTGCTTCTATCTACGGTCTGAAGCGCTCTTCAAGGTCTGGCTGTGGGATAACAACGTCGGCCGCTTTTTTGGCTTTTCGGTGGCCGAACTCGGCTCGGAAAGCGAGAACCGGCTATTCGTGCTGCGCACCGTGCTGACCGTCGGTTTTCCCGTCGTGCCGCTGGCAGTGGCCGCGCTTGCGGGCGGCGCATGGCGGCGCTGGCGCGACCCGCGCGTCGGGTTGCCGGCGATTTTCGCGGGCACTGGTTTCGCCGTGCTACAAAGCTCCGCGACGATCCGCGAACTGTACATTCTGCCGTTCATTGCGCCGTTGGCGTTGCTCGCGATGCAAGGCGCCGAGCGGTTGCCGCAGCGTTTCCATACGGCGTGGGACATGACGAGCCGCGTGTTGTTCGGCAGCACGGCGGCGCTCGCCTGGATTGTCTGGTCCATCGCGAGCAGCCCGGTGAACACGCATGCATCGCTGCACCGGCTCGGCCGATGGCTGCCGCTCGACTTCGTCTTACCCGTCCGGCCCGGGCTGATCGTCGCCGCGCTATTGATGACTATCGGCTGGCTGTGGCTGCTGCCCGCGTTCAAATACACGGGCAAGTGGCGCGGTCCGCTCAGCTGGTGCGCGGGCGCTGTGGTCGCCTGGGGGTTGGTGAGCACGCTGCTGCTGCCCTGGCTCGATTACGCGAAGAGCTACCGCTCGGTGTTCGAAAACCTCGGCGAGGCGTTGAACGTGGAATGGAATGACGGCGATTGCATGGCGAGCATCGGCTTAGGCGAGTCCGAAGCGCCGATGCTCGAATATTTTGCGGGCATCGAGCACCAGCCGACCGTCGACGCCCGCACGACCGGGTGCACGTGGCTGATTGTCGGAGGCCGGCGGGACAACCCGTCCACACCGGCTGGCGACTGGCGCCTCTTCTGGTCGGGCGCGCGTCCGGGCGATACCGACGAGTTGTTGCGCGTCTTCGTGCGTACCCCGGCTGTCGGTGCAGGGACGCGATAACGCGAGAATCGTGCGTTGATAGAGCGGCGTTCGCCTAAGAGAGAATCCGGGCAATGCGCTTATTCAAGAGGGCCCGCCGTTCGCGCGTTAGCCCACAACGCGGTGCGTCAGGCGGCCAGAACCCACTTCAACTACCGGCGGACGGCTTTTTCGCGCGCGATTGGAACGACGAGCCCGGCTCGCGCAGAAAGGCGATTTCATCTGCTGTGGACTCGCGTCCGAGCACCGCGTTCCGATGCGGAAAGCGTCCAAAGCGCTCGATGATCTTTGCGTGCCTCACCGCGAACGGGTAATAAGACGCACCGCCCGGCTCGGCGGCAAGGGCCTTGAAAAGACGCAGCGACTCATGCTGGCTTGCAAGCGATTCGTCGTGCTCAAACGGCAGATAAGCGAACGCGCGATGATGCACGCCCGGCAACAGCCGGTCCGCTCCACTCGCAACCATCTGCTGTGCAATAGCCAGCGCTTTCCGGTCGGCCGCGAATGCCGTAGCCGTGTCGCGGTGGCAATTGCGCGAAAACTGATCCAGCACGATAACGAGCGACAGCGCTCCTAACGGCGTTGCGGCCCAACTGTCGAGTTGGGACTCGCGGGCGGCATCGATCAGCGTTCCGAAACGTTCGCGCAAGCTCGCATCGAATGAATCGTCGGCGGTGAACCAGAGCTTGCGCGGCTCGCCGAAGTCCGGCGAGTCCGGCGCACCGAACCAGCAGTCGAGCACGGCGCGCGCCTGCGGATCGAGCGCGGCGTAGTCAGCCGACCTGCGGTCGGCCACCTCGCCTGCAAGCGCATCGGTCAGCGCATTCGCCACCGGGAACGACGCCGCGCCGTCCGTGTTAAGGTCAGCCATTGCGGTTGCGCATCCAGTCGGCCGTTTCGAAAAACGAGCCGAGCAGCCGTTCTCTCAGCGGCTCGGCAAGCCCTATGTCTTCCATCGCCCAAGCCATGCAGCGAAGCCACTGGTCCCGTTCGCTCGACGCGATCGCGAACGGCAAATGCCGCGCACGCAGGCGCGGATGCCCGAACCGGCTGATGTAATGATCGGGGCCGCCCAGCCATCCGCAGAGGAACCAGAACAGCTTGTCGCGCGAGCCGTCCATCGACTCGGGATGCAACGCGCGAATGCCGGCGAACTCCGCTTCGAGATCCATCAGGTCGTAAAAACGGTCGACGAGTTCACGCACACGCGCTTCTCCGCCAACCAGTTCGAAGGCCGTAGGCTGCGCCGCCGACACTTCGTCATCAAGCTCACTCATAACAACTCATCAACAGAAACCGAGGGAAAATTCAGGCGTCCCGCAAAGACTGCAACGCGGGCCGCGACAGCACATGCCGCAAGCTCAGCCAGCCGCCGACCGCCGCACACGCGACGCCCGCCGCGATTCCGGCGGGCAGCAGCCATGGATTGAACTCGAGATAGAACTGGAACACGCGAGTCGCGAGCACCCAGCCGATCACCTGCGCCCCGAGCGCCGCCATGAAGCCGGCGAGCGCGCCGACCGCGACGAACTCGGCAATCTGCACCGTGCGAACCTGACCGTGGGACGCGCCCAGCGCGCGCAACAGCGCGGATTCTCGCATACGCTCGTCGCGCGTGCCGGCGAGCGCCGCGTACAGCACGAGCACACCCGCCGCGAGCGTGAAGGCGAACAGGAATTGCACCGCGCCGATCACCTGCTGCAACACGCGCTGCACCTGCGCGAGAATTGGACCGGTGTCGATGGCCGTCAGATTCGGGTACGCGGCGATCAGGCCGTCGATAGTCGAACGTTTTTCAGGCGGCAAATGGAAGCTGGTAATGAACGTAGCCGGGAAGTCCTGCAACGCGGCCGGCGGCATCAATACGAAAAAGTTGACCTTGAACGAACCCCAGTCGAGCTTGCGAACGCTCGTGACCGGCGCGTCGATCTGCAGGCCGGTGACGTCGAAGCGCAGCACGTCGCCCGGCTTCACGTTGATCAGCTTCGCGAGGCCTTCTTCGATCGAAATCTGCGGCGTCTTCGTGTCGCCGTACCAGGTGCCGGCGGAAAGGCGATTGTCCTCGGGCAACTGCGTCGTGTACGACAGATTGAATTCGCGGTCCACTAGCCGCTTCGCGTCGTCGCCCTTGAACGAATCGGGATTCACCGCTTTGCCGTTGATGGCGGTGAGCCGGCCGCGCACCATCGGCGAGAGCACCGTGTCCGGCACGCCATGCGTGTCCAGATAATGCGTGACCGCGTCGCGCTGATCGGGCTGAATGTCGATGACGAATTCGTTCGGCGCATCGGGCGGCGTCGATTTGCGCCAGCCGGCCACGAGATCGTTGCGCGTCATCGCGATCAACAGCAGGCACATGAGGCCAATGCCGAGCGCGGTGATCTGCAACGCGCTCGCACTGCTGCGCCGCTCCAGCGAGGCGAGCGCATAACGCCAGCCGATGCCCGCATTCACACGCTCGCTGCGCACCGCGCGCGCCGCTCCCCACAGCGCAACGCGGGCGACGCACGCGAAAACCAGCAGCCCGCCCGCGAAACCGCCCGCGACGATTCCGCCGAGCTTCAACTCGCCCGCCGCGACGATCAACAGTCCCGCGAAGAGCACGATGCCGAGCGCGTAAGCGGCCCACGCCGTGCGCCCTTCTTCGCCCCACTCGCGACGCAGCACGCGAACAGGCGGCACACGCGTAAGCGGCAACAGCGGCGGCAGCGCAAAGCCGAGCAGCAGCACCAGACCGGCTGCGATGCCTTCGAGCGCCGGCCATGCCGTGGGGTACGGCAACGCGACGTCGATGAGACTGCCAAGCCACGTCAGCAACGCCAGATGGCCGAGATACCCCAGCGCGACGCCGAGCGCGCCGCCCAGCACGCCCACGCCGACGAATTCGAGCGTGAACAGTGCGCGCAGCGTGCGTTGACTCACGCCGAGACAACGCATTGCGGCGCACCCGTCGAGATGCCTGCGCATATACCGATGCGCGGCCATCGCGATCGCCACGGCCGCGAGCAGCGCGGTCAGCAGCGAGACGAGCGTGAGGAAATGACTTGCGCGGTCGAGTGTCTGGCGCACTTGCGGCTGGCCGTCCTGCAAGGATTCGAGCGCGACCCCGCGCATTTTGCCGCCGTCCACCTTGCCATGCGCGAACTCTGCAAAGCGCGCGACCGACGCATCGGCTCCCGCGACGAGAAGCCGGTACGTCACGCGGCTGCCGAACGTGATGAGTCCGGTGGACTGAACCTCGTCCGCGCGCATCATCAATCGGGGCGAAAAGTTGACGAACGAGAAGCCGCGGTCGAGTTCGCGCGTGATCATCGCGCCGATGGTGAAGCTGCGGTTGCCGACCTTCACCGTGTCGCCTATGCGCACCTTCAACGCGTCGAGCAGTTGCTGATCGACCCAGACGGTGCCAGGCGCGGGAATGGTTTGCGCGGGATGATCCGTCGCAGCGGGCGCTGAAGCAATCCGCAACGCGCCGCGCAGCGGATAGCCCGGCGACACCGCCTTGATCGCGGCGAGTCGCGACACCGGCTGCGCGCCGGTCGAGTTGATCATGCTCGGAAAGATTGCCGTGGTCGCCGTGCTCAGCCCGAGCGCCGACGCCTGCTGCGCGAACTGCGGATCGACCGGATGATCCGCGCGCACGATGAAGTCGGCGGCGATCATGCGGCGTGCGTCGCGCTCGAGCCCTTGATGCAAACGGTCGGCGAGAAAGCCGACGCTCGATAGCGCAGCGACGGCCAGCACCAGCGCGAGCAGCAGCATGGTGAGTTCGCCCGCGCGCCAGTCGCGCGCGGTCATGCGAATCGCCTGGCGCAGCAGATCGCCGCCGCTAAAGCGGCGCGTCGCGGACACGCCGACGCGTGCCGTGGAATGTGTGACCTTGTCGCTGGCTTCGTCGGTACCGCTGGTATCGCGGGTTTCGCTGGTATCGCGGGTTTCGCTGGTATCGCTCAATCGTGCCGGCTCCTCGCGAGGCGCGACACCATATGCGTGGCCATGCCGCGAAAGCCGCCCTGCACGCCGCGCCACAACCGCGGCAACACCCAGCCGGCCAGCACCAGGAAGCCGACGATCAGCACGAGAAACAGCAGCGGCAGGAAGAGCGCGAGCAGGATGCCGCCGAATACGAGGCCGTCTTCGGCGGTCGACGTAACGATATTCGACACCGGTTCCGGCGACAGATTAATCAGCGCGCGCGTACCCGCTTTCGTGAGATGCGCGGTGCCTGCGAGCGTGCCTCCCGCGAGCGCGGCTACCGTCAGCAGCGCGGGATCGGCATGGCCGAGTGCACCGGCTGCGAGCACGGCGCCGGCCGGAATGCGGATAAAGGTGTGAATTGCGTCCCACAAGGAATCGAACGCGGGAATCTTGTCGGCAAGAAATTCAGTGACGGTCAGCGCGCCCGCCACGCCGATCACCCAAGGCGAGGACAGCGCGGACAAGGTATCGGGAAGATGAACGAGGCCGAGGCGCTCGAACACGCCGGCCAGCAGGACCGTCAGATAGAGGCGCAGGCCGCTGCCCCATGAGAGCCCCGCAGCAAGCGAAAGTGATTCAAGCATGGCCGCCTCCAGGCGCGCGGTGCGTGCCGGGCGCTTCGGCAGGCCAATCACGAAGGAGCCGCCACACCGAAGTCGTCAGACCCGCGCCAAGCCGGCCGCGCCGGGCAGGCCGCGGGCAACTTCAGGTTGGTTTCAATCTCATTATAGCCACGTTAATTCGCAGAACGCAGAGTGGCTTGCAAAATGGCGGCATGTGCAGGGACTCAATGTCCCGACGACAGCTTAAGCCCGACCAGGCCGACGACAATCAGCGCCGCGCTCGCAATCCGCGCAACCGTCAGCGCCTCGCCCATCATCACGATGCCGAAGATGAACGCGCCGACCGCGCCGATGCCGGTCCACACCGCGTATGCGGTGCCGAGCGGCAACTGCCTCATAGCCATTGCCAGCAGCACGAAGCTGCCGACCGCCGTCACGATGGTGAACACCGAAGGCCACAGCCGTGTGAAACCGTCCGAGCTTTTGAGACCGGCCGCCCAAGCGACTTCGAGCAAACCGGCGACGAATAGAAGAATCCAGGACATGGAACAGCTCCATTGATCAGATGGGGCCGTCCCCGTTTGTGAAAAGCGTAAGGCCGTCCTTACGGTTCGTAATTATAACGATCCGCTCGCCATCGCGCTGCGAGGTGCACGCCGCCAAGCTCAAGCCACGCCGACCAGCCGGTATCCGACACCTGTTTCCGTGACGATGTGCTCGGGTTGCGCCGGATCGCGCTCCAGTTTGCCCCGCAAGTGCGCCATATAGATTCGCAGATAGTGATAGCTCTCGACATGCGACGGACCCCACACGTCGCGCAGCAATTGCCGGTGCGTCAGCACGCGGCCTGCATGGCGCACGAGCGTTGCGAGCAGCCGATACTCGATTGGCGTCAGATGAACCGCGGCGCCTTCTCGCGTCACCTGGCGCAACGCCAGATCGACGCTTACCGCGCCAAAGCGCACCTGCGGCGACTCGTTCGCGCCGCCCTGATTGCGACGCCGCAGATGCGCGCGGATTCGCGCGAGCAGTTCGGACACGCCGAAGGGCTTCGTCAGGTAATCGTCCGCACCGGCATCGAGCGCCGCGACTTTCTCGCTCTCCTGCGTGCGCGCGGACAGCACGATCACCGGCAACTCGCTCCAGCCGCGCAATTCGCGGATCACGTCGAGACCGTCGGTGTCGGGCAGGCCGAGATCGACGATCACGAGATCGGGCTTGCGCGTCGCGGCTTCCACCAGGCCCTGCTTGCCGGTCTCGGCGTCATACACGGCGATGCCCTCGCCTTCCAGCGCCGTGCGCACAAAGCGGCGAATCTGCTTTTCGTCTTCGATCAGAACGACGGTGATGCTCGGCTCACTCATGAGTTGGTTTCGCTAGCTGGTCCAGGTGCGGGTTTGAATGCGAGTCCAAATCCGCGGGTGTTGAGTCTGCTTGTCCCGGATTGTGTCCCAGATCGTCGTCGGCTTCTTCGTCCATCGGATCCGGCGCGTCCGGCGGCGTGTCGACGGGCAGCGTGAACCAGAAGCGCGCACCGTCGATGCGGCCATCAACCGCTTCTGCCGAACCTGCCGAACCTACAGACCGAGCGGCCACGCGATTGAGCGCGCCGATGCTTCCGCCGTGCGCTTCCACGATCGCTCGGCAAATCGCGAGACCCAGGCCCACGCCGGGCTTGGTCGATTCCTTCTCGCCACGCGTGAACTTCTCGAACACTCGCGTTTCCATGCCGGCTGGCAGGCCCGGTCCATTATCGTCGACAGTGACGCGCACGAACGGCTTGCCGTCCGGCTCGAAGCGTTGCGCGCCGATGGTCAGCGGCGTACCGGGCGACGTGTATTTCGCCGCATTCTCGAACAGGTTCGAGAAAAGCCGCTCCATCAGTACAGCGTCCAGATGCAGCAACGGCAGGTCGGCCGCGAGATTGACCTGCACCGGGTGTCCGCTCAGCGCACGCTTGCAGGCGCGCAGCGCGGCGCCCACGGTTTCTTCGAGCGGCGTCCACTGCCGGTTTAGCTGCAGGCTGCCCTCCTGCAAGCGCGCCATGTCGAGCAGATTCGTCACGATCCCGGTCATGCGCAGCGCTTCTTCATGGATCGCCTCGACGAGTTCACCGTCGCGCTCCACGTCGACATGAGTTCCCCGCGATTGTGCGAGCATCGACGAAAAGCCGACAATCGTTGTAAGCGGAGTGCGCAAGTCGTGCGAAATCGCCGACAACAGCGAGTTACGCAAACGTTCGGATTCCATACTGACCAGCGCGTCGCGCGCGATGTCCACATAATGCACGCGCTCGAGCGCGAGCGCGATCTGCGCGGCGAACGCGTCGAGCATGCGCTCCTGCTCGGGCACGTCCAGTTCGCGTTCGTCGCGCACCACCACCGCAAGCACGCCGCGCGTGCGCATCGGCGCCTTTAGCGGCAGATACAGGGCAGCCGCAGCGGGCAGCGTGTCGGTACCGTGTCCGGCCGGCTTCTGATGATCGTAGACCCATTGGCCGACATCGGTGTCGAGCAGTTCGCCTTCGAGCGTGATTGCGGCGTCCGGGTCCTCGATTTTCTGCTTCACCCGATCGGCGCTGTCCGGCAACAGAACCGCAACGCGCGCGCCGAACACTTCGCTCACGTGACGGCTCCCAATGCCGACGATCTGTTCGGTCGTCAGCGCGGCGGCCAGTTCGCGCGCCATCGAGTACATCGCGCCGGTGCGCTGCTCGCGACGCCGCGCCACCCGCGCCTCGCGTCGCAAGCTCGACGTTAGATGGCTGATCACGAGCGAGGTCAGCAACATGCCGAAGAACGTGAGCAGATATTGCGTATCCGACACCGACAGCGACAAGCGCGGCGGCACGAAGAAAAAGTCGAATGCGGCGACGCTCAGGAACGACAGCAGCACGCCGGGCCCGCGCCCGAGTTTCGCTGCTGTGAAGATCACGCCGAGCAGATACAGCATGACCAGGTTCGTCAGATCGATGTGATCGCTCAACTGGCTCGACAACGCGGTGATGCCCGCGCAGATCGCCAGTGCGAAGCCGTACGCGCGCGGCGGCGAGCGGCGTTCGCGCGCGGCGCTCAACGCATCGCGCCATGCGTTCGCAGTCGTGCTGAGCAAGCGGTGCTGCTCACCGCTGCCGCTTTCCGACGACGACGGGCGAATCAGCGTGAGATCGACATGACCCGCCTTTTCCGCGATGCGTTCGCCAAGCGGGCGACGCAGCCATCGAGTTAGACCGGAGCGAGTCGACGCGCCCGCCACCAGTTTCGACACGTTGCGAGCCTGTGCGTAACCGGCCAGCGCCGAAGCCGCGTCGACGCCCGCGAGCGTCGCCGTTTCCGCGCCGAGTTCAGCGGCGAGCTTCAATGCGTTCAACGTGCGTTCGCGCCGCGCATCGGGTAAGCGCTGCAGCGCGGGCGTCTCCACATACACGGCGATCCAGTCCGCCTTCAGACTCGTGGCGAGACGCGCCGCCGCGCGCACCAGCATCGGCGCGTCGGGGCCGGGACCGACGCATACCAGCAAGCGTTCGCGCGCCTGCCAGATCCGTTCGATCGAGCGGTCGGCACGATACTCCCGCATTTGCGCGTCGACCCGATCGGCGGTACGGCGCAATGCCAGCTCGCGCAACGCGATCAGGTTGCCCTTGCGAAAGAAATTGCGCACGGCGCGCTCGGCCTGTTGCGGCAAATACACCTTGCCGTCGCGCATGCGGTCGAGCAGTTCCTCGGCTGGAAGATCGACCAGCGTGACTTCGTCGGCGCGATCGAACACGCGGTCGGGGACTGTCTCCCACACCCGGATGCCCGTGATCTGTCCAACCACGTCGTTCAGACTTTCCAGGTGTTGAACGTTGACAGTCGTATAGACGTCGATGCCGGCGTCGAGCAGTTCATACACGTCCTGCCAGCGCTTGAGATGCCGCGCGCCCTGCACATTCGAATGCGCGAGTTCATCGACGAGAATGAGTTGCGGCTTGCGCGCCAGCGCCGCGTCGAGATCGAATTCGCCGAGCTTGCGCCCACGGTAGTCGAACTGTGCAAGCGGCAGCACGTCGAGCCCTTCGAGCAGCGCGGCGGTTTCGCCGCGTCCATGCGTTTCGGCGATGCCTACCACCACGTCCGCGCCTTCATCACGACGGCGGCGCGCCGCCTGCAACATCGCGTATGTCTTGCCGACGCCCGCCGACGCGCCGAAAAAAATCTTCAGCCTGCCGCGTTGACGCTGTTGTTCGTCGCGCTGCAACTTGTCGAGCAGTTGATCGGGATCGGGGCGGTTCATGCTTGCATGTTCGATGGTAGGCACGCGGCGGTGCGTGCATGGTGGCACGGCGGCGGCCCGGCCGCAAATCGTTCATGACGATGCACGGCCATGGCCTGTGAGAGATAAGAACCGCATTCGCGCGCGCCGCCTGTTCCGCCGGTTGTCCGGCCGCTCCCCGGTTAGCGCTGCGCCGGGCTCCGGTCAGGCGCCCTCACCCGCGCTTCATCTCGTCGAGCGCGAGGTTCAGTTGCAGCACGTTCACGCGCGGCTCACCGAGAATGCCGAATTGACGGCCACTCGTATAACGGTCGACTAGCGCTCGCACATCGTTCTCTCCGAGCCCTCGCGCTTTCGCGACCCGATCGATCTGATAAGCGGCCGCCGCGGGGCTGATCTCAGGGTCCAGTCCGCTTCCGGACGACGTCACCAGATCGACCGGCACGGGCTTGGACATATCCGTTCCCGCAGCCTTCAACGCGTCGATGCGGCCTTTCACTTCGTCCAGCAGCGCCGGATTGGTCGGCCCGAGATTGGAGCCGCCCGAAGCCTGCGCGTTATAGGGCATCGGGCTCGTGGCCGATAAGCGTCCCCAGAAGTACTTCGGCGCATCGAACTGCTGGCCGATCAGCTTCGAGCCGACCACCTTGCCGTCCTGCTCGATGAGGCTGCCATTGGCCTCATCGTGAAACAGCGTTTGGCCCACGGCGGTGACCAACGCCGGATAAGCGAGGCCGGTAACGGCGCTGAGCACCGCGAAAAGAACGATCAACGGACGCAAAAGATTTTTCATGACGATTGTTTCCTCGTAGGCTGCCGATTTTCAACAGCCGGACTCAAACCCAGCCAAACGCGGCGAGCACCATATCTATCAACTTGATGCCGATGAACGGCACCACGATTCCACCCAGCCCGTACACGAGCAGATTGCGTCGCAGCAGAACCGCAGCGCCGAGCGCCCGATAACGCACGCCTTTCAACGCGAGCGGAATCAGCAGCACGATGATCAGCGCGTTGAAAATCACCGCCGACATGATCGCGGATGCCGGCGTTGCCAGATGCATCACGTTCAGCGCATTCAGTGCCGGATAGGTGGTCGCGAACGCGGCCGGGATGATCGCGAAGTACTTGGCCAGGTCGTTGGCAATCGAGAACGTGGTGAGCGAGCCGCGCGTCATCAGCATCTGCTTGCCGATTTCTACGATCTCGATCAGCTTCGTCGGATTCGAATCGAGGTCAACCATGTTGCCGGCTTCTTTCGCGGCCTGCGTCCCGGTGTTCATCGCAACCGCGACGTCGGCCTGTGCGAGCGCAGGGGCATCGTTCGTACCGTCGCCCGTCATGGCCACGAGGCGTCCTTCGGCCTGATGCGCGCGGATCGTCGCGAGCTTCGCTTCCGGCGTCGCTTCGGCAAGAAAATCGTCGACACCCGCTTCTGCCGCGATCGCCGCCGCCGTCAGCCGGTTGTCGCCCGTCACCATCACCGTCTTGATGCCCATTTTGCGCAACTCGGCAAAGCGTTCCTTGATGCCGCCTTTCACCACATCCTTTAACTCGATCACACCCAGCACGCGCGCACCGTGTTCGCCTTTCTCCGCGACGACGAGCGGCGTGCTGCCGCGCCGCGCGACTTCGGCGACTGCGTCGCTGACCTCGTGCGGAAAACGGCCACCGTTCGCTTCGACGTAATGCTTCACCGCATCCGCGGCGCCCTTGCGAATTTCGCGGTTCGGCAGATCGACGCCGCTCATCCGCGTTTGCGCGGTAAACGCGAGGAACACCGCGTGCAGCGACGCCATATCGCGCTGACGGATATTGAAACGCTGCTTCGCGAGCACGACGATGCTGCGTCCTTCGGGCGTTTCGTCGGCAAGCGACGAGAGCTGCGCTGCGTCGGCAAGCGCTTCTTCGGTGAGACCCGGCGCCGGAACGAAGAGCGACGCCTGGCGATTGCCGAGCGTGATCGTGCCGGTCTTGTCGAGCAACAGCACGTCGACGTCGCCGGCCGCCTCGACCGCGCGACCCGACGTTGCAATGACGTTCGCCTGCATCATGCGGCTCATGCCGGCCACGCCGATGGCCGACAACAGGCCGCCGATCGTGGTCGGGATCAGGCAAACCAGTAGTGCGACGAGAGCGGTGATCGTCACGACGTGGCCCGCCGCATTGGCCAGATGCGCCGCTTCCACGGAGAACATCGAGAACGGCAGCAGCGTGGCCGTCGCGAGCAGCATCACGATGGTCAGTGCAACCAGCAGAATGGTCAGCGCGATCTCGTTCGGCGTCTTGTGACGCTTCGCACCTTCGACCATCGCGATCATGCGGTCGAGGAACGCTTCGCCGGGATTTGCCGTGACGCGCACGACGATCCAGTCGGACAGCACGCGCGTGCCGCCCGTCACCGAAGAAAAGTCGCCGCCCGACTCGCGAATCACCGGCGCGGATTCGCCGGTAATCGCGGATTCATCGACGGACGCGACGCCCTCCACTACCTCGCCGTCGGCCGGAATCACGTCGCCGGTTTCGATCAGCACCACGTCGCCACGACGCAGATCCGACGCGGTGACGATCCGGATTGGCGACTTCGGATGCGGCTCGTTCAACTTCTTCGCCATCACGTCTTTCTTCGCGCTGCGCAGCGATGCGGCCTGCGCTTTCGAGCGGCCCTCGGCGAGCGCTTCGGCGAAGTTCGCGAACAGCACCGTGAACCACAACCACAGCGTGACCGCGAGGATGAATCCCGCAGGCGCCTCCGCCTGACCGGCGAGCGCGGCGATCCACAGGATCGTCGTGAGAATACTGCCGACGTACACGCAGAACATCACCGGGTTACGGAACTGCGTGCGCGGCGTGAGCTTCCTGAAAGAGTCCGCGATCGCCGGGCGCAGCAGCGCCGGATCGAACATGGACCTCGTTGCATTGTGTTCAGTCATTGCATCCTCGAATTTCGCGTTGCTTTTTTGCCGACGCGTACGGATACGCGTCTTGCCACGTCCGTGCATATCAGTGCTGGCATCAGTTCGCGCCCATCATCATCAGATGTTCGACGCCCGGACCGAGCGCGAGCGCCGGCACGTAAGTGAGCGCACCGACCAGCAGCACCGTGCCGAGTAGCAGAACGACGAAGAGCGGCCCGTGCGTCGGCAGCGTGCCGCCGGTCACGCCGATGCGCTTCTTGGCAGCAAGCGAGCCGGCAATCGCGAGCACGGGGACGATGGTGCCGAAGCGGCCGAACCACATCGCAATTGCAGTGAGCCAGTTATAGAACGGCGTGCCCACGGTCAGGCCCGCGAACGCGCTGCCGTTGTTATTCGCGGCCGAGCTGAACGCGTAGAGGATCTCCGAGAAGCCGTGTGCGCCCGGATTGGCGATGCCCGCCTTGCCTGCGTCGCTCAGCACCGCGATCGACGTGCCGACCAGCACGAGCAACGGCGTGAGCAGAACGACGATGGACACCATCTTCATCTCGTACGCTTCGATCTTCTTGCCGACATATTCCGGCGTGCGGCCGATCATCAGACCCGCCACGAACACAGCGAGCAGCGCGAACACCAGCATGCCGTACAGACCCGAACCGACACCGCCGAAGATCACTTCGCCAAGCTGCATCAGCAGCAGCGGATAGAGGCCGCCGATAGGCGTCAGCGAATCATGCGTGTTGGCGACCGCGCCGCACGAAGCCGCCGTCGTCGCGACAGTGAAAATGCCGGATTGCGCGATGCCGAATCGCGTTTCCTTGCCTTCCGCGTTGCCGCCAGACTGCATCGCGCTCGCCGACTGATCGACATGCAGCGCGGTGAAAGCCGGATTGCCGCCTTGCTCCGCTCCGATCTCGCCGAACACGCACACGCCGAACGCAATCGTCATTGCCGCGAGCACGGCCACACCTTGTTTGCGGTCCGCGATCATGCGGCCGAACACGAGCGCGAGCGCCGCCGGGATGATCAGTATCGAGAAGAGCTGCAGGAAGTTGGAGAACGGCGTCGGGTTCTCGTACGGATGCGCGGAGTTGCCGTTGAAGAAGCCGCCGCCGTTGGTGCCGATCATCTTGATCGCTTCCTGCGACGCAACCGGACCCATCGCGATGGTCTGCGTTTTGAGCGGCGTATCGACTGTCACCGCATTACCCTTCGCGTCCTTGACCGGATTGCCTTGCGCGTCGAGCTTCGGCGCGGCGTAGGTCGTGGTTTGCAACGTCGGCACGTCCTTATACGCGTTGAAGTTCTGGATCACGCCCTGGCTCATCATCAGCGTCGCGACGATGACCGACATCGGCAGCAACACATACAGCGTCACGCGTGTGAGATCGACCCAGAAATTGCCGATGGTTTGCGCCGTATGGCGGGCGAAGCCACGAACCAGCGCGATCACGACGACGATGCCGGTCGCCGCGGAGAAAAAGTTCTGCACCGTGAGGCCGAGCATCTGCGTGAGATAACCCACCGTTTGTTCCGGCGTGTAGTCCTGCCAGTTCGTATTGGTCACGAAGCTGATCGCGGTATTAAACGCACCGTCGACGGTCATGGCGCCGAACTGCTGCGGATTGCCGGGCAACCAGCCCTGCACGCGCAACAGCAGATAAAGAAACACGACGCCCAGCGCATTGAACGCGATCGTTGCGATCGCGTAGTGCTTCCAGCTCATTTCCGTCGACGGATCGACGCCGGCGACGCGGTACAACAGCCGCTCGATGGGTCCGCCGATGCGCAGCACGCGCGAACTGCCGTCCATCACGCCGTGCAGATAGCGCGACACAGGCACCGCGGCGGCCAGCAGAACGACGATAAAGAGCGCCGCCTGCAAGACATTATTCGCGTTCATTCAATGTCCTCCGCGCGCAACAGCGCATAGACGAGGTACGCAAACAGCAGCGCGGTTGCCGCGCCGGAGAGCCACAACATCCAGTTCATGAGCGTGCTCCCTGGCCGCGACGGGACAGCATCAGCTTCTCGCAGCCGGCAATCAGTGCAAACGTCAGCGCGGTGAAAAGCGCGACGGCTACGACGTACAGCGCATCCATTTTTATTCTCCATTGACGGAATTCGGATAGCCGCAACGGTATGCGCATGCGCGTAAAGGGCTGATCAAAGCTGGGGTTCGCGATATAAAAATCGCGTAAACGCACAAGGCCGTTGCATCGCGAGATGCAACGGCCTTGGTGGCGGTCAACGGCTCGACCTGGTTAGATGCTCAGGTCCGGGCTGTCAGGAAGACGCGCGAACGCGCATGAGGACTACGGTAACAGGATGGTCGACCCCGTGGTCTTGCGTGATTCGAGATCCGTATGCGCCTGAGCCACATCGGCGAGCGCGTAGCGCTGGTTGATGTTCGTCTTGACCTTGCCTGAAACCAGCACATCGAATAGTTCGGCCGACATCGCCTCGTAGTCGCTGCGTTTGCCGATATACGTGAAGAGCGTGGGACGCGTGAAGAACAGCGAGCCGCGGCCGGCGAATTCGGAAGAGTCGATAGGCGGCAGCGGTCCCGACGCATTGCCGAAGCTCACGAACATGCCGAGCGGCGCGAGGCAATCGAGCGAGCCCGTAAACGTATCTTTACCAATGGAGTCGTACACCACCGGCACGCCCGCGCCATTGGTGATTTCGCGCACGCGCTTCGTGAAGTTTTCACGCGTATAGACGATCGCGTGATCGCAGCCATGGGCCTTCGCGATCTCCGCTTTCTCGTCCGAGCCGACGGTGCCGATCACCGTCGCGCCCAGTGCCTTCGCCCACTGGCACACGAGCAAGCCGACCCCGCCCGCGGCCGCCTGAATAAGGATGGTGTCGCCGGCCTTGACACGATACGTGCGGCGCAGCAGGTACTGAGCGGTCAGGCCTTGCAGCATCACCGAGGCGGCCTGTTCATCGCTCACTGCGTCCGGCAACTTGATGACCTGTGCGGCCGGCAACACGCGCTCCTGCGCATAAGCGCCAGGCGGCCTTGCCACGTAGGCGACGCGATCGCCCGCTTCAAGATCGTTCACGCCCGCGCCGACCGCGATCACCTCGCCGGCTGCTTCCATGCCGAGGCCGCCCGGCAGCGGCAGCGGATATAAACCGGTACGAAAGTACACGTCGATATAGTTGAGCCCGACCGCCGTCTGACGGATGCGAATTTCGCCGGCTCCGGGGTCGCCCACCTCGACGTCGACCCATTTCATCACCTCGGGGCCGCCGGTTTTATCGAATCGGATTGCTTTGACCATTCGTGTCTCCTTGATTTTAATGCGGGCTGATCATCTGGCCGATGAGCCTCGCGTATGCAGCGTCAAACTTGTTGCGTGAGACGCAGCGTGAGGACGTCGAGAACCATGCGTGCCGTCGAGATGTTGGTCGCGCACGGAATGTTGTGTACGTCGCATGCGCGTACCAGCGCGTTGATATCCGGTTCGTGCGGTTGCGGCGTCATCGGATCGCGCAGGAAGATCACCATGTCCACACGCCCTTCCGCGAGTTGCGCGCCGATCTGCAGGTCGCCGCCGTGCGGGCCGGACAGCATGCGCTCGACGGTCAGCCCGTGCGCTTCGCTAATGCGCCCGCCGGTCGTGCCGGTCGCGACGACATCGCAGCGCTTGAGCGTGTCGACGTATTCGCCGGCCAGTTTGACGATGTCGTCTTTCTTGTGATCGTGCGCGATCAGCGCAATGCGGGTGGTCATGACGTAAGACTCCTGGAACCGTTGTGATTGTCGTTGTTGTGATGTTGCTCGAAGTGCTGCCGTGGACCCACGGCGCGCACCTATGTGAACGTATGCGTCTAGAACGTGCCGGGATAGGCGCCGCCGTCGATCAGCCAGTTCTGTCCGGTGATGTAACCCGCGTGGACGCTGCACAGAAAGGCACAGGCACGGCCGAATTCGTCGGGATTGCCGAAGCGTCCGGCGGGAATCGCCTTCATGCGCTGCGCGCGGGCTTCTTCGAGGGAAATGTTGTTCGATTTCGCTGCCGCCTGCATGGTGACGGCGATCCGGTCCGTATCGAACATGCCCGGCAGCAGGTTGTTGATCGTCACGCCGGTGGGCGCCATCTTACGCGCGAGACCCGCGACAAAACCGGTCAGGCCCGAGCGCGCGCCGTTCGACAGGCCCAGCACGTCGATCGGCGCCTTCACCGACGAACTCGTGATGTTGACGATGCGCCCGTAGCCGCGCGCGCTCATCGAGTCGATGGTCGCCCGGATCAGCTCGATCGGCGTGAGCATGTTGCTTTCCAGCGCGCGGATCCAGTCGTCGTGCGTGAATTCGCGGAAGTCGCCGGGCGGCGGCCCGCCCGCGTTATTCACCAGAATGTCCGGCTGCGGACAAGCCGCGAGCGCCGCTGCGCGGCCTTCGGGCGTGGTGATGTCGCATGCGACCGTCTTCACCTCGACGCCAGTTCGACGGCGAATGTCGTCGGCTGTCGCCTCGAGCGGGCCGGCAGTGCGGGCGACGATCGTCAGGTTGACGCCTTCAGTCGCGAGCGCTTCAGCACAACCACGCCCCAAACCCTTGCTCGCCGCGCAAACCAGCGCTGTGCGTCCTGCAATGCCCATGTCCATGTGTGCGTTCTCCTCGCTGGCTTCTTGCTGAATGGTGGCAAAGTTTCCCCCGATTCTAGAAGAATCGGTGCCGGACTGCGCCGGGCTGTTGCAATCTCCGGTATCTTCCGGGGCCACTCTTTCGGTAAACTTGCGCCGTGGCGCGTGCGCCGGCCGTCGCAAGTTGATTGCGCTCGCCGCGCAATGCGCCGAACCGATCCCCGAATCGGCCCCGAATCGACCTTTTTGCCGCCGCTCGTGCCCCCGCCCATGACTCAGGACAGCCGTTTTCCCAACCTTTTCATCCTCGATCACCCGCTGATCCAGCACAAGTTGTCGCACATGCGTGACCGGGACACCTCGACGCGCACGTTCCGCGAGCTGCTGCGCGAGATCACGCTGCTAATGGGCTACGAAATCACCCGCAATCTGCCGATGACCACCCGCCGGCTCAGCACGCCGCTCGTCGAGATCGACGCGCCGGTGATCGCCGGCAAGAAGCTCGCGATCGTGCCGGTGCTGCGCGCGGGCATCGGCATGTCGGACGGTCTGCTGGAACTGGTGCCGTCGGCACGCGTGGGTCACATCGGCGTGTACCGCGCGGAAGATCACCGGCCGGTCGAATATCTGGTGCGCCTGCCCGATCTCGAAGACCGCGTGTTCATTCTGTGCGATCCGATGGTCGCGACCGGCTATTCGGCGGTGCATGCAGTCGACGTGCTCAAGCGCCGCAACGTAGCCGGCGAGAACATCCTGTTCCTCGCGCTGGTCGCCGCGCCCGAAGGCGTGCAGGTGTTCCAGGACGCGCATCCGGACGTGAAGCTTTTCGTTGCATCGCTCGATTCGCATCTGAACGAGCACGCGTACATCGTGCCGGGCCTGGGCGATGCGGGCGACCGCTTGTTCGGCACGAAGAACTGACGAATAGAAAAATGGGGCCGGCGGCATCTCATTGCCGCCGCTGAACGCCGCGGACGCGCACTTTCTGTGCAATTCACGTCGACGTCTGCCTCTGCCGGCCCGTCCCGCCGTGATAAAATTCGAGTCCACTTAAAGGGCAGCCCCGCTTCCAGCACCTCGAGGCTCGCAGCGTGTCCTGGCGGGCAATGCACGCTGACCGGGCGAGCCAGCCGTTAATCGCGGCGTTAGCCGCACGGCGCCTGCCGGCCGCGCCACAGTGCTTCGCACCCGCCAGCCGCGCCCGGCGAGACGAGACGCGGCGCGACGCGACTTGGACTTGAGTAACGGCGGCTAAACGGACAAGGGCGCGAATTCAGCATCGAGGCGCAAAGCGGCAAGCACACGCACGAGCGCCCGGAATCGCAACGACAATTGCACAATGCGTGCGCCCCGCTGGCGCGCGCGACGGAGAAAGGTATGGCGGGTCATTCGAAATGGGCCAACATCAAGCATAAGAAAGCAGCGGCCGACGCCAAGCGCGGCAAGGTCTGGACGCGGCTCATCAAGGAAATTCAGGTCGCGGCGCGCATGGGCGGCGGCGACATCGACTCGAATCCGCGTCTGCGGCTCGCCGTCGAAAAGGCGTACGACGCCAACATGCCGAAAGACAACGTCAACCGCGCAATCCAGCGCGGCGTGGGCGGTGTGGACGGCGCGAACTACGAAGAAATCCGCTACGAAGGCTACGGCATCGGCGGTGCGGCGGTGATCGTCGACACCATGACCGACAACCGTACCCGCACGGTCGCGGAAGTGCGTCACGCGTTCTCGAAGAACGGCGGCAACATGGGCACCGACGGCTCGGTCTCGTTCATGTTCGATCACGTCGGCCAGTTCCTGTTTGCGCCGGGCACGCCTGAAGACAAGCTGATGGAAGCCGCGCTCGAAGCCGGCGCCGACGACGTCGTCACGAACGAAGACGGCAGCATTGAAGTTCTGTGCCCGCCGAACGACTTCCCGAAGGTGAAGGCCGCGCTCGAAGCCGCGGGCTTCAAGGCCGAAGTGGCTGAGGTGACAATGAAACCTCAGACGGAAGTCGAGTTCACCGGCGACGACGCGGTGAAAATGCAGAAGCTGCTCGACGCGCTGGAAAATCTGGACGACGTGCAGGAAGTCTATACAAACGCCGCGATCGCCGACGAGTGAGTGGGCTCAGGCACTGTTCGGGTTGGGCTCGCGTTGATCGACGAACCCAAACCCGCGACGGGCTGCCGGCGGGCCTTCTCGTTGCTGCTTGATTGCGGCTTGATTGCTGGTTTGCTGCTGGTTTGCTGCCGCTTTATGCAGATCGTTGCGCTGAACGGGCGTTCTGGACAGAGGTGCAGGATTGTGCGCCCGCCACGTCATCGCCACTCGGGTTCGTCCCGGGCTTGGTGCGCAGGCTTAGTCGCCGGCGCGGGCCGACCCGGCGCGAATCTCGCTATTTATTGCACGGCTGCGCTCGCTGCTTCAGCCGTTTATCGTTTTTAAAGTCTCGGGGATTCACATGAAGTTACTCGTCGTCGGTTCCGGCGGTCGCGAACATGCGCTCGCATGGAAGCTCGCGCAATCGCCGCGGGTCCAGCTCGTCTACGTGGCTCCTGGCAACGGCGGCACCGCGCAGGACGAGCGTCTGCGCAACGTCGACATTACGGAGCCGGCCGCGCTCGCCGATTTCGTCGAGCAGGAACAGATCGCCTTCACGCTGGTCGGGCCGGAAGCGCCGCTCGCGGCAGGCATTGTCAATCTGTTCCGCTCCCGCGGCCTGAAGATTTTCGGACCGACGAAGGAAGCGGCGCAGCTCGAAAGCTCGAAAGACTTCGCGAAGGCGTTCATGAAGCGCCATGCGATCCCCACGGCCGAATACGAAACCTTCGCCGACGTCGCCGCCGCGCACGCGTACCTCGACGCCAAGGGCGCACCGATCGTCATCAAGGCTGACGGCCTCGCCGCCGGCAAGGGCGTGGTCGTCGCGCAGACGCTGGAAGAAGCGCACGCCGCGGTCGACATGATGCTGTCGGACAACAAGCTCGGCGACGCCGGCGCGCGCGTCGTGATCGAGGAGTTCCTCGCGGGCGAAGAGGCAAGCTTCATCGTGATGGTCGACGGCAAGCACGTGCTGCCGCTCGCGTCGAGCCAGGACCACAAGCGTCTGCTCGACGGCGATCAGGGCCCGAACACCGGCGGCATGGGCGCCTACTCGCCCGCGCCGATCGTCACGCCGCAACTGCATGCGCGCGTGATGCGCGAAATCATCCTGCCGACCGTGCGCGGCATGGAAAAAGAAGGCATCCGCTACACCGGCTTTCTGTACGCGGGTCTGATGATCGACGCGCAAGGCAACCCCAAAACGCTCGAGTTCAACTGCCGCATGGGCGACCCCGAAACGCAGCCGATCATGGCGCGTTTGAAGGGCGACTATTCGAAGGTGGTCGAGCAGGCAATCGCAGGCACGCTGGATACGGTCGAACTGGAGTGGGACCGCCGCACCGCGCTGGGCGTGGTGCTCGCCGCGCACAACTATCCGGATACCCCGCGCAAGGGCGACCGCATCAACGACATTCCTGCGGAGACGGCGGACTCGGTCACGTTCCATGCGGGCACCACGCTAACCGACGGCAAGCTCCTCACGTCGGGCGGCCGCGTGCTGTGTGTGGTCGGCCTGGCCGACTCGGTGCGCAGCGCGCAGTCGGTCGCGTATGAAACGATCAACCAGATCTCGTTCGACGGCATGCAGTACCGCCGCGACATCGGTTATCGCGCGCTGAACCGCAAGCACGACGCGAAGACGGAAGGCAAGCACTGACGCGCGAGGCGCTCGCCGGTTCGCGGCGCCAGCGGCGCTACACTGCGGGTATGCGGGCGCGCCCGTTCGGCCGCGCCTTCGCGACGGCGTTTTTGAAACACAGCGCGGCGCCTCACGAGCAACCCGCGGCACCGACGTGCCGCCTTCAGCACCTGCATTGATGACCGATTCGAGCTACGACGCACAAGCCGTGCGCATCTGGCTGCAAAGCCTGCAAACGCAAATCGCGGACACGCTGGGCGCGTTCGACGGCAAGCCCTTCGCCACCGACGCATGGCAGCGCACGCCCGGCGAAAAGCTGCGCGGCGGCGGCTTCACGCGCATTCTGGAAGGCGGCAACTTCTTCGAACGTGCCGGCATTGGCTTTTCCGACGTCGCGGGCGACGCGTTGCCGGGCTCCGCGAGCGCGGCGCGTCCGCAACTGGCCGGGCGCGGCTTCGAGGCGATGGGTGTGTCTCTCGTGCTGCACCCGCACAATCCGCATTGCCCGACGGTGCATATGAACGTGCGGCTGCTGGTCGCCACCAAGCCCGGCGAAGAGCCGGTGTTCTGGTTCGGCGGCGGCATGGATCTGACGCCGTACTACGGCTACGAAGAAGACGCGCGGCATTTCCACCGCGTCTGCCGCGATGCGCTGGAGCCTTATGGCGCGGACCTGTACCCGAGCTTCAAGCGTTGGTGCGACGACTATTTCTTCCTGAAGCACAGGAACGAGCCGCGCGGCATCGGCGGGATTTTTTTCGACGATTACTCGGCGCCGGGCTTCGACCAATCGTTCGCGATGCTGAGAAGCGTGGGCGAAGGATTCCTCAAAGCGTACCTGCCGATTATCGAAAAGCGCCGCAACATTCCGTACGGCGAGGCCGAGCGCGATTTCCAGGCTTACCGGCGCGGGCGCTACGTCGAGTTCAATCTGGTCTTCGACCGTGGCACACTGTTTGGGCTGCAGAGCGGTGGACGCACCGAATCGATTCTGATGTCGATGCCGCCTGTGGTGAACTGGCGCTACAACTGGCATCCCGAACCGGGCACGCCGGAGGCGCGCCTTTACACCGATTTTCTCGTGCCGCGCGACTGGGTGTGAGCGCTCCGCGACCCCGCAGAAGCACACTGCCCCGCACCTGGCTACGACAAAGGACTTTCACCTGAAGCCGAACGCTCATCCCGTTGCACTGCCTCGCCGGATCGGTTTGTTAGGCGGCACTTTCGATCCGATCCACGACGGCCACCTTGCGCTCGCGCGGCGTTTCGCCGACGTGTTGCAACTGACCGAACTGGTGCTGATGCCGGCCGGCCAGCCGTGGCAGAAAGCGGACGTGTCGCCGGCCGTGCATCGCCTCGCCATGACACGCGCGGCGGCCGGTCAACTCGAGTTGCCGGGCGCGACGGTGCGAGTCGCAACCGACGAAATCGAACACGAAGGCCCGACCTACACTGTCGACACGCTGCAACGCTGGCGCGAACGGGAAGGCGACGAGGTGTCCATTGCATTGCTGATCGGCGCGGATCAACTGGTGCATCTCGATACATGGCGCGACTGGCGGCGCCTGTTTGACTTCGCGCACATCTGCGCGGCCACGCGGCCCGGTTTCGATCTCGCGTCGATTCCGCCCGCGGTCGCGAGTGAAATCGACGCACGCCGCGCCGGCGCCGACGTTCTGCGAGCCACGCCTTGCGGCCACTTGCTGATCGACACCACGCTTGCGTTCAACGTCTCGGCCACCGACATTCGCGCGCATCTGCGTGAACAGGTGAGCCAGCGGCTTGCCCATGTGGGCGGCGAACAACAGGGTGAGGCCGCAAGCCACGTCCCCACTGCGGTGTGGGACTACATTCTTCAACATCATTTGTACCACCGGTAAATCCATGGATATTCGCAAACTGCAACGCGTGATCGTCGACGCTCTCGAAGACGTCAAAGCGCAAGACATCAAGGTGTTCAACACCAGCCACCTGACGGCGCTGTTCGATCGCGTGATCGTCGCGAGCGGCACCTCCAACCGGCAAACCAAGGCGCTCGCTTCGAGCGTGCGCGAGGGCGTGAAGGAAGCCGGCGGCGACATCGTCAGCACCGAAGGCGAGGACATCGGCGAATGGGTGCTGGTCGATTGCGGCGACGCGATCGTCCACATCCTGCAACCGGCGCTGCGCCAGTACTACAACCTCGAGGAAATCTGGGGCGACAAGCCGGTCCGCATCAAGCTGTCTACGCCTGATCCGTTCGGCGGCGCGCGTTCGAGCGAGCCCGACGAGGACGAAGAAGACGAAGAGGCGCCGGCTGTGAAGAAGCCCGCGCGCAAGACGGCCGCGCGCCGCAAGTGAGCGGGCTTTGACCGCTCGCTGCAACCGCGTCCCAGCGGAACTGCGCGAGCGGCGCTCCTACGCATCATGAAACTGCACATCCTCGCTGTCGGCCACAAGATGCCCGACTGGATCGCTGTCGGCTTCGACGAATACGCGAAGCGCATGCCGCCGGAGCTGCGTATCGAGCTGCGCGAAATCAAGCCCGAGCAGCGGTCGTCGGGCCGTCCGGCCGAGAGCGTAATGGCCGCCGAGCGACTGAAGATCGAAGCAGCGTTGCCCAAAAACGCGCGCATCGTCGCGCTCGACGAACGCGGCAAAGACTGGACCACCATGCAACTTGCCGGCGCCCTGCCCGGCTGGCAGCAGGACGGCCGCGACGTCGCGTTTCTGATCGGCGGTGCAGACGGGCTCGATCCCGAACTCAAGGCACGTGCCGACATGATGCTGCGCGTGTCGAGCCTCACGCTGCCGCACGCAATGGTACGTGTGCTGCTCGCCGAACAGCTTTACCGCGCGTGGACCATCACGCAGAATCATCCCTATCATCGCGCGTGAGTGAGATCGATCGGGACGCCAGGCGTTTCGAGTCCCGCTGGTTTTGACGCGGGACGTTGCGACCACAGTTGCCAGCAATCGCCGGCAATTGCCTTAGTTCCTCGTTACGCTGCTGACGCGCTCCCGTAGCCACGCCCGGGCGCGCCCGTTATCGCACGCCCACATAAACCGTTTGTTCGAGACAACTTCATGCCAACGTCCACCGCTTCGCTGCATCCATTCGTGTATCTCGCGTCGCAAAGTCCGCGCCGTCAGGAGTTGTTGCAACAGATCGGCGTGCGCTTCGAACTGCTGCTGCCGCGCCCCGATGAAGACGCCGAAGCGCTCGAAGTGGAATTGCCGGGCGAACGTGCGCACGACTACGTGCAGCGCGTGTGCGTGGCCAAAGCCCGGGCCGCGCATGCCCGGCTCGTAGCCGGCAACCACGCCGCGCGACCTGTTCTGGTTGCGGATACAACCGTCACGATCGACGACGCGATTCTCGGCAAGCCGCTCGACGCCGACGATGCCGAAGCGATGCTCGCGCGCCTGTCTGGCCGCGCTCACGAAGTGCTGACGGCCGTGGCGGTAGTCGATGCTTGCGGCGAGCTGCTGCCCGCCGCGCTGTCCACATCCACAGTGCGCTTTGCTGCGTTGCATCGAGACGCAATTCGCCGCTACGTAGTGAGCGGCGAGCCGTTCGGCAAGGCGGGAGCGTACGGCGTGCAAGGGCGCGCCGCGGAGTTTATCGAGCATATCGACGGGTCCTATTCAGGTATCATGGGTTTGCCGCTTTTTGAAACCGCTGCCCTCCTGCGTGCGGCGCGCATCGACTTCTAGAACAACACCATGAATGAAGAAATCCTGATCAATGTCACGCCGCAGGAAACGCGCGTCGCGCTCGTCCAGCAAGGCGCCGTCCAGGAACTTCACGTCGAACGAACGCTGTCGCGGGGCCGCGTCGGCAACGTCTATCTCGGCAAGGTCGTGCGCGTGTTGCCGGGCATGCAATCCGCTTTTATCGACATCGGTCTGGAGCGCGCCGCGTTTCTGCATGTAGCCGATATCTGGCACCCGCGCATTGCCGGCGAGCCGCAACATCAGACGCCGCATCAGCCGATTGAAAAGATCGTGTTCGAAGGTCAGACGCTGATGGTCCAGGTGGTGAAGGACCCGATCGGCACCAAGGGCGCGCGGCTTTCCACGCAAGTGAGCATTGCCGGGCGCACGCTCGTCTATCTGCCGCAGGAGCCGCATATCGGCATTTCGCAGAAGATCGAAAGCGAAGCCGAGCGCGAAGCCGTGCGTGCGCGCTTGACCGCCGTATTGCCTGCCGACGAGAAAGGCGGTTACATCGTGCGCACCATCGCCGAAGATGCGACGAGCGAAGAACTGGCCGCCGACGTCGCCTATCTGCGCAAGACATGGGCAACGATCCTGTCGCAAGGCCAGCGCATGCCGCCCACGAGTCTGCTCTATCAGGATCTGAATCTCGCGCAACGCGTGCTACGCGATTTCGTGAACGATGAAACATCGCGCATCCAGGTCGACTCGCGCGAGACGTATCAGATGCTTGCCGATTTCGCGGCGGAGTTCACGCCGGCGGTGTCCGCGAAACTGCATCACTACACAGGCGAGCGGCCGCTTTTCGATCTGTACAACATCGAGGCCGAAATCCAGCGCGCGTTGTCGCGCCGCGTGGATCTGAAGTCGGGCGGCTACCTGGTGATCGACCAGACCGAAGCAATGACCACCATCGACGTGAATACGGGCGGCTACGTCGGCGCGCGCAATTTCGACGACACGATCTTCAAGACGAACCTGGAAGCGGCGCATACCATTGCGCGTCAATTGCGGTTGCGCAACCTGGGCGGCGTGATCATTATCGATTTCATCGATATGGAAAACGTCGAGCATCGCGATCAGGTGCTGGGCGAGTTGAAGAAGGCATTGTCGCGCGACCGCACACGCGTGACCGTGAATGGTTTCTCGCAACTGGGACTGGTTGAAATGACACGCAAGCGCACGCGCGAATCGCTCGCGCATGTGCTGTGCGAGCCCTGCCCGGTTTGCCAGGGCAAGGGGCAGGTGAAAACGCCGCGGACCGTTTGCTACGACGTGCTGCGCGAGATATTGCGCGAGTCGCGACAGTTCAATCCGCGTGAGTTTCGCGTGGTTGCGTCCCAACAGGTAATCGATCTGTTTCTCGAAGAAGAGTCCCAACATCTGGCAATGTTGATTGATTTCATCGGCAAGCCGGTGTCGCTGCAGGTGGAGTCGAATCTGAGTCAGGAGCAGTACGACATCGTTCTGATGTAGGTCCACCAGTTGGACCGGGAACCGCGCTCTTCATCTTTCAGAGACTGGACTCACCCGATCGTGGCGCCGCCCTGCGGGCGGCGTCAGGCAATTGCGCGTTAGGAGCTAGCGCACTGGAAGCTCGCGGCCACATTGATATCTCCGCCAATGTACTTTGGCCATAGCGGATAACGGCAAAGCGGCCGCGTTCTGCCGAGCGTTGCGGCGTTCAGATCGCTCATCGAGAGCGTTTCGGGCGCCTTGCCGGTTTCTACCCATTGATCGAGTGCGGAAAGGGAATCGACAGCCGGATGAAACGGTCCCGTGCCGTGCCCTACTCCCGGCATCAGGTAGAAGCGTACGAACCCATCCACCGTGCTCTGTCCGAAGCGCTGCACAAGTCCGTTGTAGTAATCCGTGCTCGAATCAGTGCTGACAATCTCGTCTGCAAGACCGTGCGTCATGATGAGCTTGCCGCCTTTCGCGACATAGGCGCTCAGGTCGGTGCTCGTCGCGTCCGTGAGCGCCGACACGGTTTGCACTCGCGACTGGTACGTACCGGGATTCAGCGGGTCGAATGTCAATGAATCGAAAGTCGGCACGCGTGTGACGAAGTACTTGACCCACTGGTCGCCCGTTACCCATTGGTTAGCGTCCTTCTTGCCGGCGGGATTCGCAGGGACTCTGGACTCGCCAAGATCGCGCGTGGTGTTCGGCCCGGCGAACACTGAACCGGCGAGAATGTTGTAGCCGGCGTAACGCGTCACGCCATTTGCGAGCGGATAAGGCAACTGCAGCGGTGCGGCAATGGTCTGCACGGTCGCGATCTGCGCGTCCGACAGACAGGTATCGCCCGAGTCCGCGCCGCTCGGGCAGCGCAGCGATGCCAGCACCGTGGCCGACTGCGCCTTGCACGCCGTCACGTTCGCGATGACGCCGTCGGCGACGCCGTCGAGCGCATCGCATGCGGTCATGACCGCGTTCTGCAGCAACACCGTTTTCGCCACATCGAGCCAACCCGCACCGCTATTCAGATACAGCGCCCGGCCGAGCACGACATTGCTCAGACGAAGCCCCGTGTAGTTGAGCGCGGGACGGTTCACCACGATGCCGTCGTAGTCCTGCGGCCAGCGCTGCGCTTCGCTCAGACCATCGCGTCCACCCGTCGAACTGCCGAAGAAATAGACCTTGTCGGGCGCGCTCGCGTAGCGCTTTTTGATCAGCGCCATGGCGACGTCGTGTGTCTTCTTGAGGCTCAAGCCGCCGTAATTTGCAAGCGACTCGTCGTTGGCGGCGAACTTGCCGTCCGTAATGCTCGAACTCTGATGCCCCGAGTCGTCGCCGAAGGTCGCGTAGCCGTTTGCGAGCGGCGTGGATGTGCCGGTCGGGGCCATGTCGAGCGGATCCACACCGGTGATCAGCGTGCCGTCGAAACCGCCGCCGCCATAATGCAGCGCCTTACGATTCCACCTGGTCGGCAGATTGACCTGAAATTTGATGGAAGGCGCAGCCGGGTCGACCGGTGCGATTGCACCGTTCACCTGGCAGTATTCGCCGCTCGTTTCCACTAGCGTCGCGCTGGTAATCGTCGCGCCGCTGGTCGGTACAGCAATCAAGGACGCCGGAATCGACAGCCCGCTCAACCCGCTGCATTGCGTGGCCGCCGTGGGCGCAGGCGTCGAACCGCCCGGATTCTCGCTGGTCGGTCCATTGCCGCCGCATCCGCTGATGCAAAAGGTGAAGGCGAGCGCCCACCCGAGCGATCTTCTGATCATCTTCGTCTCCTGAAACGATTGGCTCGTTATGTTGTTGCTATGCGTCCGCGCCGCTGTCGCTATTCGAGCGCGCGGCCCTCGTGCACGACGCCGGTGTCGATAAGCCGTGCGGTTGTGCCGAAGAGCGCCTGCACACCTGCCTGCGACACGAACATCGCGTCACCGCTGTGCGCCGCGCCCGCCACCTCGTACAGTTGATGACGCAACTGCGGATGCCGTCTGCGCAGATACGCGAAATAGGCGCGGCCCCTTGCGAGTCGATGCGGGCCCTGCATCATGGCTTCGCATGAGCGGTCGAGAGCCGGATGCGCCGGATCGTTGTCGTGCGTGCCGAGCAGATAAGTGACGTCGCGATCGACATAACGGTATTCGAGCTGTTGGACATCCAGTCCCTTCGCATAGCGCGGCAACCCTTCCGTGCCGTATTTCCATGCGTTGAACCCGGTGCAAGCGGCGCGTGCGTCTGCGCTCGATCCGTCTGCATGCGGACGCCACGCGTCGAAGTACACATACGACGACGGATTCGCAATGACATAACGCACGTTCACTCCCGCCGCCCTGCAACGTGCGGCGGCGTCGCTGAGTATCGCGTGACGATGCGCGACTTGCGCCCCGCCGGAATGCCCGGCAACGACGATCTCCCGCACGTTCGGGTAAGCGCCGTCACGCACGAAGTGTTCGATCAGCGCGTCGAGTACGTCGAAAGAGCTTAGCGGCGCCGGCCCGATCGCATCGAGACCGCCCATCCACGAGGTCCACTCCCAGTGCAGACAGTCGGCCGGCAACGAATGATGCTGGACATCGGCCGTCGCAAGAAACTGGGGTACAGCGAGGATCACGCTGTCGGGCTCAACAGTCGACGACGCTAGCGCACACTGCGTGGATTGCAGATACGCATCCGCATCACGAAGTCTTCCATGCAGCATCACGACCACCCGAGTCGCTTGAGTGGGCCGCGTACTGCCGCCTTTGAAAAACGGCACGGCCGCCTCACCGCGCGCGTTCGATACGATCAACCGTTCGCTGGCTACCACCTGCACAGGCACTTCGTTGCGTGGCCGTGCATCGCTGTCCGTCACAAGATTCATTGCGCCGCTCATTGACCGTCGGCCAGCCAGAGATCGGGCTTGCGAACCAGGCGCCGCCCGGAGGCCGTCAGTCCCACAAGCAGCAGCGAAATGACGCCTGCGCAGATCAGATACCACGCCGGAACCAACCGCGAGCCGGTGAAGTCGATTAACGTCGAAACCGTGAGGGGCGCAAGACCGCCGAACAGCGTAACCGCCACGTTGTACGAGAGCGCAACGCCTGTGGAGCGCGTCGAGGTCGGAAAGAGCTGCGTGAGCATGCCGGGGTGCGCACCGGACATGAGGCTAAGCACGACAGTCGCAATCATTTGCGCGGTGAACACACGTTCAGCGGACGGCGCTGCGAGCACCCATGCAAAGAGTGGATAGGCAACGCACACCCACGCTATCGTGACCGGGAAAAACAGACGATAAGCGCCGAAACGGTCGGCAAGACGCCCCGCCAGCGGATAGCCGGCAATCCCGATCAGGCCAGAAATGGCCGTGCCGAACAGCGCGTTTTTCAGCGGCAAATGCAGCTGATGCTCGACATACAACGGCATGTACGAATGCCACAGGTAATTCGTTGCGGCCCCAACGATGATGACGCCCATCGCGCACAGCGCCGCGTCGCCGCGCTCGCGAATGAACGCGCGAAGCGACTGACGCGGTGCGTGTCCGAGCCGCTCGCGCAACTGAAGAAACTCCGGCGACTCACCCACTTTGTGCCGGATATAGAAGCCCACCGGACCGACGAGCGCGCCGAGCAGGAACGGCACGCGCCAGCCCCACGACACGAGCGATTCGTGCGAAAGCCGCGTGGTGAGGAGCAACGCACAGAGCGACGAGAGCAGAAGCGCGACGGCCTGCGACGTCATTTGAAAACTGCCGAAGAACATCTTGCGCCGAGGCGGCGCATATTCCGTCAGCATTGCAGCTGCGGTTGCGAACTCTCCGCCCACCGACAGCCCCTGCAGAATGCGCGCGACAATCACAATGAGCGGCGCCGCAATGCCGATAGTCGCGTAGCCGGGCGTCAGGCCCATCATCAGCGTACTCAGCGCCATCAGAAGAATCAGCAGCGACAGCGTCTTGCGGCGCCCGTAACGATCGGCGCACGCGCCGATAACAATGCCGCCAAGCGGTCGCACCAGAAAGCCGATTGCAAACGTGGCGAGCGTCAATGTGATGGACACAAAGCTGTTGTTCGCGGGAAAGAACACCTGTGCAATGACCTTGGCGAAATACCCGTAGATCAGAAAGTCGAACCACTCAAGACCATTGCCGATGACTGAAGCAAGCACCGCGCGGCGCATCTGCGAACGGCTCAAAGCTGGCGCGGCCACAGCGGGCGTGACCGCTTGCATAACGGTTTGCATGTGTCTCCTTTGTATTCGGCTGCCTGCAAATAGAGAGTACGTGCGGAAGTCACCAATGTAAAATACATATGAGACGCGGTTGCCATATCCAACACATATAGCAGGCCAACCATGGAACTGAGACATTTGCGCTACTTCCTCGCGGTCGCCGAAGAAGGCCAGTTCACCCGCGCCGCCGCCCGGCTGCACATTCAGCAGCCTCCGTTATCGCAGCAGATTCAGGAACTCGAACAGGAACTGGGCTTCGCGCTTTTCGTGCGACAGCCGCGCGGCGTCTCGTTGACGGCGGCAGGTGAAACGTTCGCAGCACGCGCCCGCTCCGTGCTGCTCGAACTGGACAACGCGGTCGTTCAGGCGCGCCGCGTTGCGCAAGGGCACATCGGCACCGTGCGCGTTGCGCTTACGAGTTCGGCTGCGTTTCATCCTCTGACGCCCACGGCCATCCGCAATTTCCGTGAGCTGTACCCCGAGGTCGCCATCGAGATGACGGAGGTCAACGCGGCGGACATCATCGAAATGATGGTAGAGGACCGTGCGGATGCGGCGATTCTGCGCAAGCCGGTTCACACGCCCGCAGGTCTGCGGTTCGAACTGCTGGCCGAAGAACGGATGTTGCTGGTGCTGCCCGTCGGACATCGGCTCATAAGCAGCCGCGCAATAGCGCTCCAGAAGCTTGCCAACGAGTCGTTCATTTTCGTGCGTCGGCCTGGTGCCCCCGGTATGTACGCGGATTTTATTAGCGCCTGTCAGTCAAAGGGTTTCGAGCCGCACGTGGTCGAGGAAGTGCCGCGCATGGTAACGGCCATCAACCTCGTGGCAGCGGGCGGCGGCATCTCGCTCGTTCCTGCGTCGATGCATCGCTATCACCAGGAAAGCGTGCGCTACTGCCGCGTGGCGGGCGACCATGCTTTTCGCGCACCATTGCATCTCGTTACGCGAGATGATTCGCACAGCCCGGCGGCTTCCCACTTTCGCAAGACGCTGCTCGCTTTCGTGCATCAGCATCCGAGCCGCGAGTGAGTGTTGGGTCGGCGTGGTTTTGGGCGGAGGTGTGGGCGGTGCCGCTGTTTCTTGCGGCGTGTTCTGTGATGTATAAGAACCTGTTCTGTTGCCGCTGGAGCCGTCCGTTCTGTGGAGCAAACGTGTGGTTAAGATGGGCCCAAAACGAAAAAGGCCTTATGGACATATATCCATAAGGCCTTGATTTCTTGGTCGGGGCGAGAGGATTTGAACCTCCGACCACCTGCACCCCATGCGGGGTTTCACTCGCCGCAAACCTGCAATACGATTGGCTCCCGGCTAATCGCGTCTAATGCCTGCTTCTTTTTGAGGCATTGCAAACCCGCTTACTGCGGGCTTCCCTCTTTTGATATTAGACGCGTGTCTAGAGCGCGTTAGCCGCGATCTTCTTCGTCCAGATCTAGCGGGATCGTCTGTCCGAAGCGCTGGTGCACACGATTCAGTTTGGATATGAAGTCCGGATAGCTGTTCGACAACTTCATCACGGTCACTACCGACGCCAAGTGCTCACGCAACTTTGGATGACCTATGTCTTGCGTGAGGCGCCTGTGGAGATGGGTCTTCCTCTCATCTTTCTTTGCCTGAGCCTTCAGCTCTTCTAAAAGGCCTGGCGCGAGTCGCCCATAGACGATGTCGTTAGTCAACAAACCGAAATACTGAGGGCGGAAGTTTGGCTTTTCAGGGGGATACTTCAATCCGCGCAGCCTGAACATCTCTTCGTAATAGTCAGGCGGGAACGTCTTCATGTATGGCTGCAATTCTTTCGCGACAAATGCTTCCAGAATCTTCGCCAGAGCATCTTTTTCGCGATCCTTCTGATACCCGGTTGCCTCGTCAACGAGCGCGATGATGCCTACACGCGCGAAACCTCGGACCAGTACTTCGCATTGCTCGGCCACTTCAGCCTGTTTCGCGGTCAGTTCATAGACCTTCCTGGCTGCCAGCACGGCCTCGCACATGTCGGCGAGGATCGTCGCAGGATAGCCAAATGCAGGCCGACCGCCGTGCGGCGGAATGAACTGGATCGGGGACTTAAGCATCGCCGGGAGACCCTGATCAACAAAGGGTTTGATGGCATCAGCCTCGAAGAAATGCACGATTCGCGCATCGCCGGTTTTTGTCTGCCCGCTAGTCATACCGAGCCCGGCGATCAGAGCGCGCTGCGACAGTACACGTGTCCCATCGTCGAGCACGTAGCAAGGTATCTCGATGTCGCCGATCTTTAGGGGATGGTCAGCGGATCCATGCGTCGCACGAGGCAACTCTGCTCTTTCCTTCTTGGCGGCTACCCCTTTCATGGCGATCTCTTTGCGCTCGGCAGCCGTTAGCTTTTTGGCCCGCGCTATGCCGCCTGCCGCCTTTCCTTTGCTGGATGCCATCTGACCTCCTGTTTATGGAAGCCTGAATGTAACTTGCTTATCGACAATATGCAAGTATCTACTTGCATTTTCAAAGCGGCAGCCGGATATTGCTGGGCGATTTATACTGTACATCCATACAGGGTGTGCACAATGGGCCTCTTCAACGAACAAGGTACCGACCGCCATTGCATCGGCTGTGAGCACTTCGCCGAGTGGCGCGGGGGTGGCGCGGTCATTCTTTGCATGCATGAAGGTAGGCCGTATGTGCAGGCGATGCCGGCTCGCGGCTGCGTGCACTGGGTTCGCGCGATTGGTGCTGATGACGAGCATCAGCCGATGCGTCGTGCGCACACCCCTCTGTATAAACAAAAATGATTAAACACTCCTTGCATGTTTAAACATTAGTGTTTAATATAAACACATGTTCAACAACACGGAGGGGCGGTGAAGCAGAAAGAGTTCAAAAAATGGTTGGAAGAGCAAGGCGTCGTAGTCAAAGAAGGAACGGGCCACTGGAAGGCCTACTACAACGGCAAGCAAACCACCCTGCCACGGCATCCCAGCCACGAAATCGGGGAAGGTCTGAGGCAGCGAATTTTGAAGCAACTCGGTCTGAAGTGAGAGGGAGCCCCGAAAGGGGCTTTCTCCGCACCGTTTCTCAAAGCAATGGAGTTTTATATGCTGCGTTATCCAGCACTGATCGAATCTGATGGCACGGGCTTTATGGTCTCGTTTCGGGACATCCCGGAAGCTCTATCCGGTGGAGCGACGCTAGAAGAAGCGCGCGCCATGGCCGCCGATGCGCTGCTCACGGCCATGGATTTCTATTTCGAAGACAAGCGCCCGGTTCCGGCACCGTCGAAGGCGAAGAAAGGCGAAGAGTTGATCGCCCTGCCCGCCAGCGTCTCCGCTAAGGTGCTGCTGCTCAACGAGATGATCGCCCAGAAGGTGACGCCGTCTGAGCTCGCGCGCCGCTTGAATACCCGGCCGCAGGACGTGAACCGCATTGTGAATCTTGGGCACGTCACGAAGATCGATACGATCGCCGAGGCGCTCGAGGCGTTGGGCAAACATCTGGAGTTAAGCGTCGCTTGACGAAGGCCCATCGGCACGGGGAATGCTCGACCTCATCAGGAGGTGTGCCATGGAAGAGCCGAAACTTGACCCGTTTGAGCAGCCGCCACTGGTTCAGGCGCTGCTCGTCGCGCTGCACACTCTTGTCGTTCACGACTGTATGGAAGTGACGAGCGAGGGTCAAACGTGGACGCTCGACTTCATACCTCAGATCAGACAGATCGAGGCAGCGCTGAACACAGTGGGAATCGACGCGACGAAGCCAATGCTTGCGCCGGTTAGATGGGCTGACGATGAATGATGGATGCGTCCGACCTGATGCTGGCGGCGCTCCATGGCCGGTCTTTCTCCGGTCCCGATTGGCTGTTCGAGCTCGCTCCCGTCGCAGAGGTGGCCAGTTTGGTCTAACGCTTATAATTGCCGGCTGGTTATCGCACTGAGAATATTTGGAGCATCAATGAATGATCGCGAGGTGAGGCAATGCATGTTCTGTGGACACGTCGGGGACACGGTATGCGAGGGGCTGTATCCGGCGCCCGGGTGCAACAAGCCGGGGCTTGATGCACGAATCAAGGCGCACAGCACCAAGCAGAAACGCCCGGATCTTAAAATCGTCGAAAAAAATGAGTAGGTCAGCACATCGCCCTTGCTAAACGGAGACACTATGTCCTTTCAACGCTGCCGATCTTCAGAAAACGACGAAGATGCAGCGTCTAGCCGGGCTACCGCGTCGCAATGGGGTGCGATAATCGACCCTACACAGGGGCGATCATGAAGCGGCTCTACCAGTACAAGGGTTTTCAAATCGACGTGGAAACGGAGCCCGTCTGGAAGCCGAGCGACGGGACTTCGTTGACCGGGCCAGAAGGGTATCTGGCCGTTGTGCGCATCAGCACGCAGACCGCACTCGTCCCAGTGTTCTCACCGCTGCGCCTTACGGCAGAACGTTCGAATCCGTTTCCGACGGAAGCCGATGCACTGATGGCCGGATATAGCGCGGGACGGAGGATGATCGACGACACGACCACCGCTTAGGCCAACATCTATTGCCCTACGATGGCCGGTGGATCCCCGTCTCACGCCGCGCGTTCTGGACTCACTGCAACTGGCTGCGCCACTGCGGCCGCAGAAGCGGGTTTGGTCGACGTGGCCGCACTACCCCAGTACAGCCAGCCGAACATGCGCACACCGGCCCACATGAGTTGTCGCCGCCAATCCGGCACAGCGGTCACATCAGAGGCTTCGCGCAACACCGCATCCGCCACCGAGCGCGGCACGATGTGCGTGCTGTAGAGGTAATCGTGCACCGTGGCCGCGTTCGACGCGGTGTCCCCTGCCAGCTCATAGACGATCGGAATGCGCGGCACCGATGCGAAGTTGGTGATAAAGCCGGCAGGCACCGTGAACGTCCGCGCCGCGACGTCCGACTGATAGACCAGATCGGCCAGCAACTCCCACTGGCCGTCGTCCTTGCCGGTGGCCGGCTTGACCTGCAGTTCAGTGAGGAACGCGCTCACGATGCAATCGCCCCGCTCGCCGGATCTGGCGTGTTAACGGTCGGCGTCGACAGATAATCAGCCAGAGCACTCGACACCGCGAGCTGCGCGGCCGTCAGCGTGATCTCGGCAGCGCTCTTCGCGTTCTTGTCCAAACTCGACGCGTCGATCACCTTGATGAGCGCGGGCACACCGTCATTTATCAGCGCGGCAATCTTGTCGGTGGAGATCGGGCTCGCGCTCGATCCAGCATTCGCAACGACATCGCAAGCCGCATTCACCTTGTCCGATGCCACCGCGAGATAGCCTTGTGCGTCCGCCGAGAGTTGCGATTTCATCGCCGTCATCGACTTGAGGAACGGCACGCTGACCGTGCAAACCTTTTGCGCCTTGACCTGCACGGTTGCGACAAGTTGCGCGGCGTTTTGCGTCGGCGCCGTTGCGCCGCATGCGGAGAGAGCAAGCAGGACCACGCCTGCCGCGAGAGCGGCAAATAGCTTTTTCATGGGATTTCCTTCAGGGTTTGCCGCGGGCGCGGCGAGGCGGATTACTGGACTGCAGGAGCGGCTTTGGCACCGCGGGCTTTGAATGCGTTGATGCCAGCATGCACACCGGCCACAACCACGCCGGCGACGAGCGAGGACACACTGGGCGGGACCGGCACATGAAACACGAGGCCCAAAACCCATTCGACGGCTGGCATGAGCGTGGCGGTCGAGATCGCTATGCCGCCGGTGGTGACTGCTGAAGTTTGATTCACGGTTACTCCTTATCGGACAGTGGACGACTCTTGAGCTTGCCGAGCCAGACCGCGGCGTCGAGCAAGACATCGACGTTGAAACTACGGAAGTTGCCAAGGTGGCCGAACCACAGATGGCAGTTCACCCCGCTCTTTTTCGATTCGCAGAGCGTCACCAGATTGGACGGGTCAAGCTCAAGATCAGGGTGCAGATGGAATGGCCTGCGATGATGCACTTCCAACTTTTCGGTACCGCCGCACACTTCGCAAACGGGGTGCAGCGCCAGGTGCTGCTTTCGCACTGCGGGCCAGTGACCCGAGCGCGCAGCAGTAATCGGATGCTTGCCCTTGGCAGCATCGACCAGGTGTTTGATGATTGGCATGGGTAGCACCGCAATACGCGGTCGAGGTTTATCACTCGGAATCGAGTGACGAGGTATAAGTCAGTCGCCGAACTTCAGAAGGTCGTCGGCTAGGCGAGTCCCAATGACTTCTTGGCGGCCACATACAGCGCGAGACGCTCGGAGTAATGAAGCGGCATTGCATTCGACGTCGCACTGCCGAGGTTCACAGCGCGTGAGGCACCAAGAAAATCCCCGGTGAGAGCGAGCGCGCTGAGCTTGCGGCTCGCCCAGTACCAAGCCGCCGACAGCGCTGCATTCCCCGGCTGCTCCAGCAACTCAGGATGGTTCACGAGGTCAAGGTCGAGCCCGATCGCGGCAAGCGTGTAATTGCGCCGGCCGGTCACCTGAATCAAGCCGCGTCCGCAAAAACGTCGACCATCACCCGGCTGGGTGTTGCCGAGTTCGCTCGCTTTCTTCGTTGGCGGCTCATACGACTGTTGTGCCAGCGTGGGACCCCACAGCTCGCGCGTGTAGACCAACCGCCCCGACTCGACACCTAACGTTGCAAGAAACGCGGCGACGTCGAGCGGCTCTGTGATGCCGTACTTGTCACAGGCGGTCTGTATCGGTGGGAGCCATTGGGCCGCACGCAACTGCGTCGCGCCACAGCCGGCCGCGATGGTGGTGGTCGTCAGCCTCATATGACCGCCATCAGGAACTTGAAGCAGTCAGCCAGCCACGTCGGGAACCGATGGAACTGGGTGTAAAACCACATCCCATACAGCGTGAGCAATGGCAGGCCGATCGGCAGGAACACCTGTTTCAGAAGAAATCGCCAGGCGGCCGCGAGGCGACAGAAGAAGCGCACCGCAACGATGCCCTCCGCCCACGCCGCGCGAATAAACGCAGTGTCCTCAGAAACGGATTTCGTCAACGCAGTGTTTTCGGCGATTGCCACGTCCTGCGCGCTGAGTCTCAGGACGACGCTCTTGCGGAACTCGTCTTCAGGCATATCCATGAGGTCGTTGGATTCCATTGGGCCTCGGAAATAAAAAAAGCCACCCGAAGGTGGCTTGTTGGTCGAATCGTTGTTTGTTGCTAGATCACGTGCATCCCGAACGCAACTGGCTTCAGCACGGTCGGGTCATCCTCTCCGCCATAGATTCGCAGGCGGGTTCTCAGCCGAGCGAGTTCTTCGCCTAGCGCGAGCATTTCAAGCTTCATCCTTGCGGCCGTATCCCGCGCGACCAATTGGAACCCGTTTACGTTGTACACATCGGCACCAGCCGCACTGCTGATCACCAAGTAGCGGCCGTGTTCTGGCACAACGAAGTGAATGCCGGTCGGCGCAACAGGTTCGTTCACGATCTCCCATTCGGCGGCCGTACGCGTCACGATGCTGACCGCCTCAGTGAACTCGGCCTGCGGGATTTGGCGATACGGCACTTTGAAGTGTGCTTTGAGCTTCGACCATACCTTGATGGCAGCACCGCCCTGCTTTGCCTTTGGAAGACGCTCGACAAGAGTCTTCACCATCAAACGCAGCGTCTCTTGCTGGTCTCCGTTCAATACGTCTTCCGGATTTACCGAGAAGGACGCTCGCGGGTTGATCGCTATGCCTTCGTTCCAGTATTGCCACAGTGCATCGTCGCACTCGTTCTGATACTGCACAACCCGCGCGCGAATCGACTCATCACGAATTTTCTTGGGCTCAAGCGTCATCAACCAGCCGGGGAGCTTACGCAGCGGCATGCAAGTCTGCTCTCGCTGCTTGCCATCTTTTGCAATCATCAAGATATTCTTGATGGTCCATCGTTGCCGATTAGCCGAGAACTTTTCGTGCTGCCCCTGCCAGCTGACGCCTATCCCCTCAACTAAAGGGTGCATCGGTACGAAGGGTTGCCCGTCATGCTCGACGACGAACAAATCTGCGCCATGGAACGGCACTTTGATTTGGCGGACCACCGCCTGCGTGCTACCATTGTTCATGATCTTCCTTTGCTAGTGGATCACTGCTGTACGAACGCCTGACCGGTTGCCGCCGGTTGGGCGTTTTCTTTTTCGAGGCTCTCTACAAGCCGCCGAACAATCTCCGAGTTCATGCTGCAAAAACGACTCGCTGCCGCAGCCTGAATCCTCTGCTTTACTGCCGGCGGCATTTTTACGAGCACGCCCGGCATAGCCCTCGCTCCCTTCATAAGACCTCCAATAGGGCATTTCGCCCTAGCCCGTGCTAACATTGTGCTAGTACGAAGCAATAGTAGTACGGTAGTAGCACGCACGCAAGAGAAAGTTGAGGACGAGGCAATGGCTCGCACGGACCCGCAGGTGAACATACGAATGCCGGACTCTCTAAAGTCCGCGTTGACTGACGTCGCCGAGAAGAACGGGAGGTCTCTCAACGCTGAGATAGTGCGGCGCTTAGAACTGAGCCTTGCGGCGTCTTTGCAGCAGGACGACGCTCGTATCGAGAATGACGGCAAAGTCGTCTACTTCGAGTTGAAGACAGTCCCAGCGGAAGTGCGTGAAATATTGGAATACCTCGATAGGGCTAAAGAGCGCCTCGCTGCTACTTACTTGGCAGAGACTGAGGTGGAAAAACAAGAACCAGTGGTCGAAGTGCGACGGAAGGCAAAAAACAAAAAAACCAGCTAATAAGCTGGCCGCTGAGCGGACAGAGCAACTTGACACCTAGGCCCAAACGTCCTACATTGGATTCCGTTGGAAGCGCAACCGCGCGGCCCGTCTATCCGAAAGGACACTACCATGAAAGCTTGCTTTCGCACCCGCTTGGGTGCTGGATCCCGTCATGCTCTACACCCCGCCCTCTCCGCAGGACCTCGACCGGTTGAAGAACGAGCTCGGCCTGTCGGCATCCAAGATGGCATCGCTATTCGGAGTATCGAGCGGCCGGCAGTGGCGCAATTACACCGGAGGCGAGAAGCCGCGGGATATGAACCCTCATATGCTGTTTTTCGCCGCTGCCCGTCTCGAACTGGACGACAAGACGATCGAGCGAGTGCTGCAACGTATGCGCCGAGTCGGAGCCACGATCGACTTGAACGCCGACTCCCCGGCGCCCGATGGAGAGCAGCAGCCATAGCAATGTCGCTCGGCTGCGCGGCAGCGTCCGCGCACGCCGAACAAAGCTGGTTTCAGATCGAGGCTGGCTTGGGCGTTACGTCGGCCGTCAAGCTCGGCGACGGCATGTACTACTCGAAAGGCTTCTCACACGACACGCCTAACGGCAGTTACGGCGGCCGCGTTGGCCTTGTGTTCAATGCCATCTCCGCGGCGCCTCGCTCATTCGTGCCGGGCGTGCGCGCACACCTCGACTACTACAACTTCGGCAAGGTGAAGTGGTCGAGCACGAATCCGCAGGACGAAGCGGACTTCTCGTCTGTCGGCCAGCGCGGCGGCTACAACCTCGCTACGCAGAGTTGTGTCGACGGAAACTGCGGCGACATGCGACGCTTCGACAGCACCGGCGGCATACAGGCCATCGCGTTGACCGTTGAGCCCTATTGGGATCTCGGCAGTGGCTGGCAACTCGGCGTCGAAGCCGGGCCCGCGCTGTATCGCACCACCTGGACATCGGTCGCCGTAGCGCTGAACGATTCAGCGCGCTTCGGCCCTGCAGGCACGCAGGAAACGCTCAGCCATCAACCGCACATTCAGGTCGGCATGCTGGTCGGCGCATCAGTAAGCAAAGGGCCGTTCTCCGCGCGCCTGAATTACCTAAATGCCCCCGTCGGTTACAGCACGGATAAGAACGTACCGGCCGGAATTAAGGGCGAATTCATGCTTTCAGTTTCATACACATTTTGAGCATGAAAAGCGGAATATACGTAATTGAAGCGCCGTCTGGGCGCATCTATGTCGGCTCTTCGTCAAACCTTCGCCAAAGGTGGCGCACACATTTATCTAGCCTTCGCCTCGGCTCGCATCACAGCCCGCTCCTACAGGCTGTTTTCCGAAAGTATGGAGAGGATGCCGTCGTGTTTCGGCCAATAATATTCTGCTCAGTCGATGACTTGCTCTTGTACGAACAGCGGGCAATCGACATCCTAAAACCAGAATATAACTGCTGCATGTTCGCCGGCAGCACAAGGGGCGTCAGGCCATCGCTCGAAACTCGAGCGAAGTTGTCAGCCTTCCAGAAAGGAAGGGGACCGGTATCAGCCGAAACTCGAGCGAGGCTCTCTGCGGCTTTGAAGGGGCGAGCCATTTCTGAAGAGTGGCGAGCCAAGTTGTCGTCCGCCGCTCAAGGTAGGCCGGCCGCCTTCAAAGGAAGGAAGCATAGCGATGAGACGAAGGAAAAGCTATCCGCAATAGCTTCTGAGCGGACGGGGTGGAAGCATTCAGAGGAGACTAAGGTTAAGATCGCTGGGGCTAGGCGCGGGAAAAAGCGACAGTCCCAGGACGTAGAAAAATGGGCCACCACTATGCGCGGCGTCGCTCAGAGCAGGAACACGTCTGGTTTTCCCGGCGTTGCCTGGCACAAGCAGAGTCGCAAATGGTTCGGGCAGTTTAGTCACAGAGGAAATCGGATATTTTGCGGAGCCCATGCAACGCCCGCTGAAGCATACGTGGCAATCCAATACCGCATGGCCGAGCTTGGACTACTCACGATTGACGCCAGCGGTTGACGGTTGTCTTTTTTGAAAGATCATGCTTTCGATGAACTACACGTGGTGATGTATCTCAGGCCGGCGGCCGCGGTTGATCACCCGATGGCCGGTCGATGTCGCTATCTGCTTAAGCCATCCAAGCGGCGCTGAAACTGTGGAAGCCTGCGGTATCATGCGCGATTGACCATTACAAGACTCCACCCAATGGCATCCGAGGATTTTCGCGCTGCCACGACGCGCCGACACCGTTTCCCCCGTAGCATCGACTCACACGATTCACACGCCGATCAGCGGTCCTCCCATGAGAGGACCAAGCCGGTCGGAAAACATTTTGACGGCCTCGATGTCGTCCGCACAATCCTCGCTCTGACGGTAGCATTAGGTCACTTTTTCTACCTGAACGGCCGAGACGGGTCGATTCCTCACTCGTTCATCTTGGCGGTCGACTTCTTCTTTGCACTCAGCGGTTTCGTCCTTACACAAAGCGTGCTTACGTCGTCGAACAGGGATCTATCGGGCTTCGTCCAGCACTTTGCTGTGCGTCGCATATTCCGACTTATGCCACTTTATCTCCTGGCCCTAGTCGCAACTGCAATTGTGCAGTGTCTGCAGTACGGTTCTTCGACGGACCCGTTCTACTATTTTCTCGTCGGCGCTTTACTGCTGCAGGACATAGGCTTCGCAAAGGGAGCGATGCATATCTTTCTCGGCGACACGAGCATGGGTGTCGCTTGGTCCATTTCCGTTGAAATGTGGGTGGGTCTAGCCTTTTTTTGCATGGTCTTTGTTTTGCGCACGTCTCGCACGCAGCTCGCGTGCTGCTGCCTGGCAATCGCAGTTGCATGCGCGGCGACGCTAGTCAACGATTCACCAAATTTCCTTGATGTCCACTACCAACAGGTGAACAGCATTCTGACATTCGGTGCTCTACGCTGCGCGCTAGGCTTGTCTTTGGGGTGCCTCGCTTACATCACATACGCTGCGACGAAGCACGTTGCTTTTGGCACGGGCTTATGCTCTGTTCTCGAAGTCGCCCTTGTTGTCGGATGTTTTCTGCTCTACGGCAAAATGTCCTATGTGAGACAGAACGAATTCATTGCTCCGCTCATTTTCGCCGTCGTGATCTACGTCTTTTCTCGTCAAAGCGGCGTGATCTCGCGATTCTTGTCCGCAAGGGTTTTCTCCCCTGCGAGGCCACTGTCTTACGCCATTTATCTCATCCATCCCTTGTCGGTCGTCGCCTTCCGATACTATGGCTTGGCCTTTGATTGGCGTCATGCCTTCTTTTACATTGCTTCGCTACTGGCGCTGTCGTTCGCGCTGAATAGAACCATAGAGCAGCCTGGTATCAGGCTAGGACAGCGCCTGCTTCCGTCCCCTAGGGGATCGTGACGCTGCTTGCAGGAACCTGAGCGGACTGCCCTGCAATGACAGAACGACATCCGTACACGAAGTCGCGCACGGCGGACGCGAAGTCAGTGAAATTGGCTTCCGTGAATGCGTGCAGCATCCCAGCAGCATCTGGATAGTCCATCTGCGCTGCGCCATTCGGAAAGCCTTTCCCGGCATTGATGCTGGTCTCAATGGCGATAATGTCCATCTGGCTTAGACGATCAACAGCGTATGCCGCGTTCAACGCCGGCGTGCCAGTGCTAATGATCGTGAGGCCAGCAGCTAATGCGGCCGCCGCCTGCGCTGCCAACTCAACAGCGGCGGTGGCCGATGCATAGGCCGGAAAAGCCGCAGTCAGTTCGGCAGGGGTTGCGATGTCATTAAACAGGACTTCGTCAGATGCAGCGACGTAGCCACTACCAACAGATCGAAATGACAGGCCGTTGTTCGAATATGCGTAGTTCATAGGTTGTCCTCCCACCCGCAGCAGCCAAGATATAGCGCCGGGCTGGTGCCAGCAGTGATGTAATAAATGTTGGTCGAAACTAGAAGAATGAAAACCTCGTTGACCCATCCGTAACTCCCGTTGCCGGATAGGTTGAAGTCTGACGTGCTGCCGTCTGCTGAAATGATGCCGACCCAGTTCGATGCCGCCGATCCTGCGCTGTAGCTATACACGCCGATTTTCGCCGCTGTCGGCGGCACGAAATTTCCCGTAGCGATGGCCGTGTAAACCGTGGCATTGCCGGCGCTCAACATTACAGGAAACGTGCCACCAGGCAGATAGCGAACCGTGCGTCCATTCTGCTTGAAGCCCGACGCGTAATAATTCGTCGCGCTCAGGGTGCGGATCCAGCCCACGCGCGTCCATGCCGTGTATCCCGCGGGAAGAGTCGGCGCAGTGGCTGACAGCGAGAACAGAGCTGCTTGCGCCTGCGTCGTTGGGTTATAGATGACGTGGACTGCATACCACGTGTTGAAGGCCCAAGATCCTGTATCGAGAGAATTTGCCGAGCCAGCCGCACCACCGGTCGAAGGGGCAAGCGATACGCCGGACAGGCAGAACGGAATCCCGGAACCGGTCTTCACGACAAGTTGGTCCGCGCTGATGGTCACGACGGCAGAGGCGCCAGTGGCACCCAACCGTAGATTTGAGAACTGACCGCGCGCGCCAGACATGGCAATCAGCGCGGAGAGCACTTGGTTGTATGTCGTCTTGCTGGGCGTGAGACCACCGGCAACAACAACGGCTCGCAACTCTTCCTGAATCATGTTCAGCCAAGAGCCGCGCACGTTCGTGGCAGGAGTTCCTGCTGCGGGATTTCCCTCCGTGAAGTACCCCTCAGTTCCCGCTGATTCCGGGGCTGGCAGCGAGGTGGCTGCTGTCGCATCATCGATTCGATACATATGGCCTCTTATGCGCCGTGACTGACGCCGTGAAATTCAAGCCCGTCTATCGAGGGCTATAAGTCTTTTGCAAGTAGTCCGGATGTTCTGCAGACTCTGGTTGCTCAGCGTAACCGTACCGATCGGCGTTTATCTCCGACGTCGTGCTTGGAGAAGTCCATATCCAACGGTGGTGCCGCTGGAAAAGCCGATATTTGCAACGAGATAAACTGTCGTCGTCGACGCTAAGGACAACCGTATAGAGGGAATCGCGAAGACAGCACCGCCTGGCCGCGATACCGAGTCAAAGATGATTGATCCATTGGCCGGCCAAGTGTTGGACGCTGGGATCGTTGCCGAAACGGTGCTGATGTACCCCTGATAAGAATTTTCTGCTGTTGCCGTAAATCCAAGAGAGCCCCAGACCTCCCAATCTCCTGCCGATAAAGAAATCGAAAGGATGTTTGTCGGTACCGCGTTAGTCAGCGTGATGCCCGATGTGACCACAAGCTGGGCACTGACATACTCGCCAACACTTCCCGCATTCGCATTATTGTTCGTCGTCGTGCCGACGATCCCCGCAGTCTGGGACGGGGTAATGGTGCTGCTCGCAGCGAGCGTCGTGAACGAACCCGTGCTGCCGCTGATCGGCGCATTGGTGATCGTTCCGCCGGAGATCGTTGGCGTGTTCAGCGTAGCACTGCCAATCGTCGGCGACGTGCCGAACACTGCAACACCGCTGCCCGTTTCGTCCGACAGCACGCCGGCCAACTGCGCCGACGTGGTCGCGGCGAATTGCGCGAGGGTGCCGGTCGTCGTGGCCGCGCCCGAATAACACGTGAATCCAGTCCCACTCGTGTACTGCAGCGCGCTCGTCGACGCGGAGCAGCTCGGCATGGCGAATGCCGTCGGCGACGCGGACGATGACGTCGCATTGGCGAGCACTGTATCGGCCGCCTGAGCAGCGATATACGACGGCGCGATGAGGCCGACTAGGGAGGTCGCGCCGGTGCCGCCGGAGGCGACCGGAAGCGGCGACGACAGCCCAGTGATCGTGCCGCCGGTGATCGCCGCCGCAGCGTTCGTCGTCTTGGCTGCGAGCGCGCTGTTAAGCTGCGACGCAGTCAGGATCTGGCCAGGAGTGAATTGGGCATTCGCGACGACAGTCGTCGCAAACAGTGCTACGCCGACGGCGAAGCGCGCCAGCCAGAGATTCGGTTTTTTGGTCATTGAATTCACGCGAGAGCTGATGTTTCGAGGACGAAAGTTCCGTCTAAAGTGCCGGGCAGGCCGAACGCAAAGATCGGAATAGTGTGAGCCGGCATGATCGATTCGAACTCGCACTGAAGGACGCTGTTTCCCCAAGCAGCAAGCGGATCGCCGGCGGCCATCGCGCCCGCCACCGCGCGCACGAGAGAGTTGAGCGGCGCAGTTATCTTCCAGGCGAAATTCCAGTCATACCCGCAGCACGGATCGCCCGCTTTCAGCATCCCGGCTCGGGCTTGCGTGTATTGCGTGATCGTTACCGTGTAGCCGAGCTGCGCCGCAAAGTTCACGAAATACGGTATTGACTGCCCGCCGCTATTGGCGAAGCGCGCGACCACCTGATTGCGCCGCTGCTGGATCGTCGGCGACGTCCCGGCGCAGGGGTCAGGCAGGCCCAACGTCAATTCCCACTCTGGAAGCAATTCGGTAGCCGTCGCCGGGAAGGCATCCGTCAGCAGATACGCGGCCCGGTTGTAGTTGCGCTCGTACGATGGCGCCAGACCGGCGAACGTCTTGGTCTGTACGGCGTCCTGATCTCGCGGCCATACTCTTCCCCGCGGAAGCAGCGCCTGAAACGCGCGCAGGAAATCCGCTGCGGTCAATGTCGGAGCAGCCAAATTAACCTCATGGATAGCTGACGGTGCCTCGAAAAGGCAGATAGCCGATGGCGCTCGTGATGTTTCCGGCCGGTGACGTGATCACGAAGCCGTCGGTGCCGGAAATGGCGGCAATCGCCGATTCGATCTCACCTAGATTCACGGTCGCGCCCGTTGGGTCACCTTCGCGCAAGAAGACGTCATCGATCGCTGCGGCAATCGCGGCCTTCGTTGCCGCTGATGCGCCGCTCAGACCGGTTATCGTGAAAGGCACGACGTTCTGAAGCGGCGTACAAACCCAAACGAGCGCAGTTACAGGCTGCTGTGTAACGATCGCGTCGGCCACAGTCAATTGATCGCCCGTCGCTACAGTCGCGCGCGGCAGCCCGTTCGACCCCTCGTCGTTCTGCGAGACTCCATTGGTCCCGACTGGAAACCCGCCGTTGCCTGCCTCGGCGGCGTCCAGCATCACGTAGACAACCACCGTGCCAGCACCGAAACCGTTTGGGCGACACCAGGCGCGCGTCACACCGGCGACGGCAAGCGCCCAGTTCACATAGTCTTCCTTATCGCCACCCTGCTCCGGGTTTTGGTACGCAGAGATCACGCGAGCACTGAACGCGTCCTGAGTCTCCACATCGGCGCCGCCGGTGAAGTCCGTTGCCGCAGATCCCGTCGATTGAATGCCGGGGACTGCCGTGCCCAACGACAGAACGGTGTTCGCATCGCAATTTCCGGCCGCACCGGCTGCGGTATCCGTGCACGAGACCGTCACATTGCCGGTGCCGTCGACTGTCGCATCGGCATTCGTTTGATACGTCCTGCCGTCGCCGCGGACAACTGGCGTCAATGCGGGGAGCAAAGTGCCAGAGGTGCCCTGAAACTTCGCGGTTCCGCTCGCCTGCGTCGCACTCTTCAGGTACTTGTTCTTTAGTGCCCCCCAGCCAGCAAGATACTCATCGGTCGCTGTCCATGGCACCGCCTGCTTCGCGATCCAGTCAATGTACCCATAGTGCAGGTAGGCGAGCCCGGCCTGAACAATGGTGATGATCCGCACGACGCTGTATCGCAGCAGCGCACTGACGCCCTGCAGATTAGCTTGCACGTCCGCCGCGACCTGAGCCTTCAGGTCGGACAATGTCGGTCGAGAAAATGGCATTTACTGTGTCCCGCCCCATACCCACGTGAACGCAGACGCGACGCTTGTCCCGTCCTGCTGATATGCAACGACCTGTGCACCGAGGAACGTCGCGCGAACCCATTGCACGGTGATGTCGAAGCGCGCCACGACCTTGTCATCGATGAGCCATTGCAATGCCTCGGCGATGTAGTCGTACGCGCGCTGCAACGTCGCGGTCGTTTGTTTCGCGCGCTGAAGCAGCCACAAGCGGCAACCGATCTGCGTCGTCTCGCCTTCGTCGCCCCACCAGCCGCGCGGGTCGTTCGAGCCGTCCGGTATTACGTCGTCGGCAGCGGCCATGCGATCGGTGAACAGGCTGACGAGAATCGCCGTCTGAAGATCGTCGCCCGTGGTGAGATCTGGCGGCGAAATCGACCAATCTCCGCGCGAGTGCGCCGCATCCCACGTGATGGTGATGTCTGTGCTCATTCCGGCTGGTTCGGTCCGTTGGTTGTCGTGCCCGGGCCGCCGACTTGAACGTTCGGGACCGGGTGCGTGTGCGAGTTGTAGATAGTTCGCATCTGCGCCATCGAATGAGAGTTCGTCGCGGCGTTGTCGATGATGTCGCCCGTTACCTCGAGCAACGGCGTCACCATTCGAACTTTCGTTGCCGCGTTGATCGTCACCGTCGACGCGTTATTAATCGTGACCGCCTGCCCTTTCGCTTCGACGACGATGCCGCCGGTCGCAGTCAGATACACGGACTTTCCGTCCTGGCTGTAGAGCATCGTCTCGCCCGATTTCAAGTTCTTTGGACGGCTCGCCTGGTGGTTCGTCGCAATCACGGCCGCGTTGTTGCGGCCGCCGCCGAAATTCACCATGACGACGTCGCAATCGTCCGGCGGCACGCTGGCCAAACCGAACTCAGCGATTCGCGGCAGGTTGTCGATCGTCTCGCGCGCGTTTACCTGCACCTGAACCTTCTGGGCGCCGCCGGCGTCGTTGACGGTCTTTATTCGCCCCCAACCAATGACTGCGTTGACGAAGCGCGCGATGCGGTTCGTCAGTCCGTTTGCTTGCTGGGTCATTGAGGGAGCGTGCTTCCGTCGACAAACATCGGCTGCAGAGCCGTCGGCTCCGGCAGATAGGCTTCTTTGCGCATGGCAGTGAGCGTCGCAGTCGTCCCCGTCTGGGCGTTACGCTGATACGTCACCTCGCCGATCATCCACACCACTGGACCGGTGCCCGACTCGTCGGCCAACTTCAACTGCGGCAGAAGAATCGGCACCAGCGTATTCGGGGTCCACAGCGCGCCGGAAGAGTCGCGCCACGTGTCCGTCGTCAGCGTCACCACAGCAGACCGACCATTTCGCCTGTTCATCTCCCACGCCGCGCGCTGCTTCGCGAGATCCTGAAACCCCTGCACCGCCTCGGCGATGATCACGCGCTCGCGCACACGCTTCACTCCGGCGTCCAACACCTCAGCAATGACGTTGCCGGCCACGCCTGTGTCCGAGTACATCTGGACCGATTGCGTGAACGCCGTGTATTTCGAATACCGCTGATCAGCCGAATACTGCACGGTCGCGGCCTGCACGTTCACGCCCTGCTGGAATCCGCTCGCGGCCTGCACGTCGCTCGCCTGCGCAAGCTTGAGGCTGCCGTCGGGCATGTCGTACACGAGCAGCGAGCTGTACCGGCTGATCCGCTCGATGATCTCGTAGCAGGATTCGCCGAGAAACAGGTTGAACTGTGGAATCGCTCGCAGTCCATCGACGTCGCACGTCACGGTGATGCCGTAGTGCGACGCGAGCTTCGACGCGACGTCGAATGCTGAAGTGCCGCTGATCTGGCCGTTCGGCCAGAACGCAGCGCAATCGACAAGGTCTTGGCATTTGCCGCGCCCCGCCACGCGAATGGTGTGCCCGCGCGCGTCCATCGAAGGCACGTATCGATCGACGTAACCGGTCATAACGAGATCCGTGCCAATCATCAGTTGGCACTCGTCGCCCGGCTGGACGACGACCCGGTCCAACTGGCCAGGAAACAACTCCGTCAGCCCGATCTCGAAGTCGCTTGGCAACCGTTCGATGCCACGTGTGATGCGCACGTCAGTCCACCCTGAGATCAGCTGGTTGCCGATGCTCAGATACAGTTCGTCGTCCACGGATCAGGTTGCCAGTGCTTGAAACGATTGTGGAAGAAACGCAGGGTGGATTGGATCGGCCTGGCGCACCAGTTCGTCAGCGCGCGTCGCGTCACGATAAATCCGCGTCGCCAGCGCCAAGGCCGGAAGCGGCGCGGAAAATTGGAACGTCGTGACCGCGCTGATGCCAGCGCTGCGCGCGCTGAGATCCGCAATCACGGCTTGCCGAAGCGTCCGCAACGCGGCGTAGCTCGAGTCGTCGCCGGTATCACCAGCCACGTCGATTTCGTCATCGATCAGAGAGGTGATTTGCCCCGAGACTGCCAGCGCGTCCTGCTGCGATGACGGTTGATACTGAGCGGACGCCGTGGCCAGCGACGCAAGCACCGTGCGCCGGAAGAGCGCGCCGCACGCCGACTGCATGTCCGCGATACCGACACCGATTTGCGACTGCGTTGTATTGCTGGAGACCGAATACGTCGCCATCCCAGAAAGGATGCGGATTGCGTCCGCAGGATCTGTCGCCGACGCGGCCACCGATTGCACGAACGATTGCACCGCCACTCCGAAAGCAGACGTATCGCTGACGTTCGCCGCCGCTGTCTGCATGGCGGCGCCCGCGACTTCGACGCTTTGGCGCGCGGTAGCGTCATTTGCCATCAGCGTGGAAACTGTCGTGCCGACTGGCGCTTCCTGATTCGAGCCGAGATAGCCGCTGTTGCCACCTCCGAAGAGCCTTCCGAAATTTCCTGAGAGCGTCGAAATTGCGCCTAGGAATCGTCGCACGTCGTGGATTGCCACCACACCCAGTTGATAGAAGCCGACGGCAGCCGATACTGCTGCGCGCACGATCGCAGCGCCCTTCTGAATTGCGGACGCCGCGCTCTTAACGAAGTCCACCACCGACCCCGACAGCAGTCCGGACGCAGCACCTTTGACGGCGCTCCCCGTCGAAGTGTTGGCTTGCGGATAGATCCGTAGGCCGCTTTGGATGAACGAGAAAACCACCTCGACCACGCGGCCAAGGTCTTTCCGTTCCTGAAACTCGACGTTCAGGCAATTGACGTTCTCGATCGTTCCGAACGTCGGGTGCACCAACGTCTGAGGTCCTGCCGACTCGCAGACCTTGAACATGTTGTCGCGCTGGCTGATGACGCTGCCGCCACCATAAATCAGGCTGTCTTCGACAAGGAAGCCGACGAGATTGAACTGACGCGGCAACTTGCCGAGATCCTCGACCCAGACCTCATCACGAAACGGATAGTCGTGCACCGCATTGCGGCGACCACCGGTCGTGCGCAAAGCCTCGACTGCGAATGGAACGCCGCCGTACGACGCCGTGCGCATGTGACTTTGCCAGTTGCCCGACAGCAAATTCGAAACGCCGTTGACGACCGACGCAGCGCCGGTGGCGAGCGCGCTCGCGGACGAAGCGAGGCCACCGATACTGCCTGCGACTACGACTGCATCGGTTGCGCTCATACGCTAGGTCCCAAAAGCAATGAATGGCCAATCTGGCCGGTTGCCAACACTTCGCCGTTCGAATGCACGCTCGCGCGCGTTCCGTGCGGCGCATTCGGCATGTGAATCGTCACTTCAAGCTTTCCGTTCGGGGGCGTGGCCGCTTGCCTTGCAGAATCGATCTGTGCCGCAGCAGCACCCCGCTTCGCGGCTTCGCCGTCGGCGTCTGCCGGCCGCTCATACAAACGCGAGATAACCGCACCGGCCTGCGCCGCCGTCGACGTGCCGAGCAACGCGCGGCCGGCGGCTTGCTCGTTGCCCTGCCGGAGTTCGTAATTTACGAACTGAAGTTGCTGATCGAGCGTCGACTTCCGAATATCGATGCCGAACAGCTTCTTGAACGCTTCCTGACGATCGCCGTGCCATTGCGCAATTCCGTATGCATCGCCGCCATCCCCCACGGCGCCCGGGTTGAACATGCTCTCCGACCACAGATTTGCCGCGATGCCGGCGGCCTGTTGCGGACTCCAGCCCATACCCACCAGTGAAGATACGGCCGCTGCGGTCTTCGGGTCTTTCGCTGCGCCAGCGCTGCGCTGTTGACCTATCGGGTCACCGTCCCACGTATTCGAACGGCGAGATGCGAGGTATTCATCCTCGCCTGTATTCAGGCCCTTGCTGTAGGTCAACCCCAGAGCGCCGACAACGAACGGATTGGCCGCCAGTGGCGCGAGCAGGCCCGCCAGCGTGCTCGCCTTGCCGATAAGACCTGCGAGGCCAGCAATCGGCCCCGCGAAAGTGATGGCAGCAAGGGCAAGAGCGATGCCTTCCACGCCACCGAGCGACGTGCCGAGGTCCGCAACGGACTTCGCCGTTTTGTCCCAGTCGATGTTGTCGATCCATTTGGCGATCTTCGGCCCGTACTGATCGGCCAGCCGCGCGAATTCGTCGACCATCCGACCAACCGCCGGCGCGAGTGACGAACCGATCGAATTCTTCAGCTTGTCTACTGAGGCATCTAGCGCAACCATCGACTCGTTGAACTTCTCACCCTGCGCGATCTGCTCGGGCGACATCGTCGCGTGCAGCTTGTCGAACTTCGAGACGAACTGATCGAGCGTACCGCGGCGAATCATCGCCTGAATCCCACCGAGACCGAAGATG